>Ga0206928_1013_pt1 | contig 60213 bp, 53 predicted proteins | sample Alteio_BWOrgHeat_21_FD_152941 | JGI IMG/M metagenome (GOLD analysis project Ga0206928, IMG submission 152941) | Enriched cells from forest soil in Barre Woods Harvard Forest LTER site, Petersham, Massachusetts, United States -... | ecosystem: Environmental > Terrestrial > Soil > Temperate forest >... | reverse complement strand
CTGACCTTTGCCTTGAACGTGGCGGAAAAGGGTTCCGTGGCGGTGATTACAAAGAAGAACCGCGCCGAGTCGAACACCAACTACGCCCAGGGCGGCATCGCCTGTGTGACCTCGAACGAGGATACCTTCGACTTGCATGTGCGCGACACGCTCGAATGTGGCGCGGGGCTTTGCCATGAGGATGTCGTGCGCGGCATCGTCGAAGAGGGGCCAGCCCGGATCAAGGAATTGATCGAGCTGGGCATGGCATTTACGGAACGCGAGAATAGCGGCCATCACGAACTTGATCTCGGCAGGGAGGGCGGCCACTCGAAGCGGCGTATTCTTCACGCGAAGGATGTGACGGGACGCGAAATCGAGAGCGCGCTGCTGGCGGCACTGGCCCGGCATCGCAACGTGGCGATTTTTGAGAATCACGCTGCCATCGACCTGATCACGCGGCACAAGCTCGGTTTTGCCACTGATAATCGTTGCGTGGGCGTCTATGTCCTGGACTGCGCCAGCGGTCAGGTGGAGACGGTCGCCGCGCAGCATGTGCTCCTGGCCACGGGCGGTTGCGGAAAGGTCTATCTATATACTACCAATCCCGACATTGCGACCGGCGACGGCGTGGCCATGGCCTATCGCGCAGGCGTTCCGGTCGCCAACATGGAGTTCATCCAGTTTCACCCGACCTGCCTTTTTCATCCCAAGGCCAAATCGTTCCTTATCAGTGAAGCAGTGCGCGGCGAAGGCGGCATCCTGCGCAATGCGGCGGGCAAGGCGTTCATGGACGGTGTGCATCCGCTCAAGTCGCTCGCTCCGCGCGATATTGTGGCACGGGCCATCGATGCGGAAATCAAGAAGACCGGCACGCCCTGCGTCTATCTCGACATCACGCATCAAAGCCGTGAGTTCCTACAAAACCGGTTTCCGGCCATTTACGCGAAATGTCTCGAATGCGGCATCGACATGGCCACGGAACCGATTCCGGTCGTGCCTGCCGCGCATTATCAATGCGGTGGCGTGGTGACGACACCCGAGGGCCGCACCGAATTGCCGGGACTCTGGGCCGTGGGTGAAGTCGCCTGTACCGGCCTGCACGGCGCGAATCGTCTCGCGAGCAATTCCCTGCTCGAGGCGCTGGTCGTGGCGCATCGTGCGGCGGAAGCGGTGAAGCAGGAGAAAACTCCACCGAAGCAAAAAGATATTCCGCCGTGGCAAAGCGGTTCCGCGCAGGATCCTGATGAACTGGTGGTGATCTATCATAACTGGCGCGAAATCCGGCAACTGATGTGGGATTACGTTGGCATCATGCGCACGACGAAACGCTTGAAGCGCGCCGCGAGCCGCCTGCGCAGCCTGAGCGATGAGGTGCAGGAGTATTACTGGAATTACAATATGACCTGCGACCTGGTCGAATTGCGCAATCTCGTGCTGGTGGCATCGCTGATTGTCGATTGCGCCCTCACCCGCCACGAGAGTCGCGGGCTGCACTTCACACTCGATTATCCCGAACTCGACACGAGCGTTCCGCCAAGCGATACGGTGCTCAGGCCGAGGTAATTTTTGACGGAATTAACGTTGGTGAAAACACTCCGTCATCCTGAGCTTGTCGAAGGATCAGCGTCCAGAAAGTGTACGTTTCACCCTATGAATGTAGGCTTACCGGGAGCTGATCCTTCGACAAGCTCAGGATGACGGGCCTTATCTTATTTAAGGTAATTTTAAAAACTTGCGTGGTTGTGCCCAATCACCGCTACAGTTTTCGTGCCTCATGGAAACACCGCTCATATTTTGGATAGGCTTTAATGTCGTCGTCCTTGGATTGCTGGCGTTCGACCTGATGGTGCTCCATCGCGAAAAGCGGGCGATTTCGGTGAAGGAATCGCTACTGACAACGCTGGGCTGGGTCGCGCTGGCCATCGGCTTTGGCATGTGGCTGACGCACCGGGAAGGCTCGGTCATTGGTCTCCAGTTTTTCACGGGTTACCTGATCGAGTACTCGCTGAGCATGGATAATATTTTTATCTTCGTGCTCGTTTTTGCCTCCTTCAAGGTCGCACCGGACAAGCAACATCGCCTGCTTTTCTGGGGCGTGCTGGGTGCGCTGGTCATGCGCGGATTGATGATTTTGGCGGGAACAGCCTTGCTGCGGCAATTCGAGTGGGTGATTTATCTGTTCGGCGCCTACATCCTTTACGCTGGCGTGGCCATGCTGCTGCACAAGGAAGATGTCGAGGTGGAGAAACTATTGGTGGTGCGGCTCGCGCGCCGTTATCTACCCTTGAGCTCAATCAACGAGGGCGATCAGTTTGTGGTTCGAGAAAACGGGCAATTGAAGTTCACGCTTCTCTTTCTCGTGCTGGTGGTGGTGGAGGTGACTGACCTGATCTTTGCGTTCGATTCGATTCCCGCGATCTTCGGCGTGACGCGGGAGCCGTTCATCGTTTACACCTCGAATGTCTGCGCGATCCTGGGACTGCGTTCTCTCTACTTCCTGCTGGCTGGCGCGGTGAAGAACCTGGCCTATCTTCATGTCGGGCTGGCCTGCGTGTTGATTTTTATCGGCGCGAAAATGGTGGTCGAAGGTTTTTACCCTCTCTCGACCGAGACCTCGCTGATTGTCGTGGGGGGAATCCTGGGGGCAGCCGTGGCAGCTTCACTGGTGAAGTCGGCTTCTAAAAACCTGTCATCCTAAGCTTGTCGAAAGATCTCTTATTATTTCGCTCATTCGACACCCTTGGAACAAAATAGTTAGAGGTCCCTCGATAAACTCAGGATGACAATTTTTTTAAATGCACATTCTTGACGAAGAACTTTATCAAGCGGGGATGATCGTGGCGGCCTGCCCGACCGCACCGTGCCATGAGGGTCATGTTCGCGCGTGTCTGCTGGAACGGCTACGCGATTTGCCTCATGTCACAACACACGTGGATGAATTTGGGAACCTGCACGCCAGCTATGAATATAAGGCGGCAGGCCGTGATTCGTTTCGTGTGGTGGCGCACATGGATCATCCCGCGTTCGTGATCGAACGAAAAGACGGGACGGAGGAGGTGTGCTTCGCCGGGGGTGTGGAGGAAAAATATTTTACAGGGAAAACGATCGTTTTTTATAATGAGGCAAGCCGGGAACCCTTGGGTCGGGCTTCGATCATAAAGACTTTATTCTCAGAGGAAACGAAGCGCATCAAGCTGGATGGCGAAATTCCGAAAGGGGCGACGTTCGCGATGTGGGATTTGCCGGGGGCGCGATGCACGAAGAAGCTTTTTATCAGCCCCGCCTGTGACGATCTCGCGCAGGTTTCGACCATCCTCGCGCTGCTGAGGCGATTGGCTCTAAGCGGAGCACGGGCGAGCGTCCACGCGCTTTTTACCCGGGCGGAGGAAATCGGTTTTGCCGGGGCATTGGCGGCGTTAAAGACGCGAAAAAAATTGACGTCAATACCTACCCTGTCGCTGGAGACGAGCCAGGCGCGCGGATTTGCCCGAGTTGGCACGGGGCCGATTGTACGCGTGGGAGATCGGTCGAGTATTTTTGATTCGCGAGTCACTCACTGGCTCGAAACGGCTTTCCGGGATCTGCAAGGCACCCGATCCGGCACTTTATACCAGCGGCTTTTGATGGGCGGAGGAACGTGCGAAGCGTCGGTATTCCTGCGCGCCGGATTTCCCACGGGCGCGCTTTGCGTGGCGCTGAATCATTACCACAACATGGGGCCGGGAACGTCGATCCGGGCGGAGTCGATCTCGCTCTACGATTGGCAGGGGCTTTATGATTTTCTTTTTTATCTCGCAACCGAGGCAAAATCTTTGCGCGCGGCGGATGAAGCCCTGGCAGAGCGGTTCAGAAAGCTGGAAAAGAAGGCCCTGACGGCGTTGAAACAGGCTTGATTTTGACAGGCTCGCTATTTTTAACCATTGACCGATGCGCCGGGATTTTTATCCTCTCGTGATGGCAACTTCGGAATCGAACGATTCAAACATCCTTGATGCGGAAACAATTAGTTGGAGCGTGGTGGTCTATTCGCTGCTGGCTGCGACCCTGATTGCTCTCGGCGGATACGTTTATTATTACTACCAGTTAAACCAGCGCGAAGTGACTGAGACCCAGGCACACGAAGCCCTTTTGAAAGCGAAGACACCGGAACAACTGGTGCAGGTGGCCGATCAATTTCCGAAAACGGATCAGGCGACACTGGCGTTGCTGGCTGCGGCGAAGGATTCTTTTGATAAGAGCGACTACGATGCGGCAATCAAGTCTTATCAGCGTGTGCTCAACATCCCGGAGGTGAATCCCGATTTGCGCGACTCGGCACAGTTGGGCCTTGCCTCAACATTGGAAGCCCGGGGCAAACCGGATGATGCGATCGAGGCCTATCTGGTCGTGGCGCATCGCGGTACCACTACTCCCTATGCGCCGTTCGCCTACAGCGCGGTGGCGGCCATTTACGAACAGCGCGGCGACCGGGCTAATGAGAAGAAAATCCTGACGGAGATGACAAATCTGGGAGTCGATTCCCCGTTTGTGAAGGAAGCAGAATCAGCTTTGAAGACGTTGAATGTAACCCCTGTTGCCCCCTCTGCTGTTTCACCGACAATCCAGGTGACGACTCCACCAGCCCCTGTGCCGCCGACGGTGAAGAAATAAATTCTTCCACTACGACAACTACCGCTACCCGATAGAAGGGTCGTTATCAGTGAATCGGGAGCGTACCGAAAAAGATCCGTCATCCCGAGCTTGTCGAGGGATCAGACGCGTGACGAAAAATCGACAAATCGGATAATTTGAATCCGATATTTTTCCGTGATCGCCTGATCTTTGGGCAAGAAGGACGCGTCTGATCCCTCGACAAGCTCGGGATGACGGAGGTTCTGAAAGCAAGCTCCTAAATATCGAGATTGCGGACGTTGAGGGCGTTGTCCTCAATGAACTGACGGCGGGGTTCGACTTCGTCGCCCATGAGGCGCGAGAACATTTCCTCGGCCTCGACCGCATCAGAGACCTCGACACGGAGCAGGCGGCGCTTCCCCGGATCCATCGTGGTGCTGAAAAGTTCCTTCGCGTCCATTTCACCCAAACCTTTGAACCGGGTGATCTGTACGCCACGTTTGCCAACTTCCTTCACCGCCTCGAGAATGTCAGGAATGGAGGAGATGGGGCGTTTCTTCTGGCTGTCCCCCTCACCTTCGAGCAGTTCAAAAAGCGGCTTGTCGGCAGCGCGATACTGGTCGATGGAAAGGCCTTTGCGATCAAGCTTGTTGAGCAGATCAGCGACGGCCTTGCTCTCGTGAAGTTCGACATGGAGGCAACGGCGGCGGGTGACATTGCCGTTGGCTTTTGCCGCAGGCTTTTCAATATTGGCTTCGGTTTCTTTTTCTTCTGCAGGCTCATCACCAAAGATACGAAGATCGGCATTTGCCTTGGCGAACTCGCTGAGTTGGTGATCCGTATGAAAATAATGGACCGTTTCCAAATTGCCCTCGCGAACCTTGACCAGATGACGCGGCAGTTCGTGGCTCTTGGCGTCACGCGCGGCGAGATATTCGCCAAAGTCACCACCGTGCCGTGCGATAGCGCGGGTGAATTTATCGAGTGATTCGAGCATCTCAAGGATTTCGAGCAGCGAGTTGTCGGAGATAACCTTGTTATCGGCAAGATTCTTGAGTTGCACGTCGTCGCTGCCGAATTTGATCAGCATTTTGTTGAGTTGTACTTCGCCTTCGACATATTCCTCGCGTTTCTTGCGTTTGACCTGGAAAAGCGGCGGCTGGGCAATATAGACAAAGCCCTTGCGAATGAGGTCGGGCATTTGCCGGAAGAAAAAGGTGAGGAGGAGGGTGCGGATGTGCGAGCCGTCAACGTCGGCATCGGTCATGATGATGATTTTATGGTAGCGGAGACGCTCGATATTAAAGGCCCCCTCACCGCCGTCACCAATGCCCGTGCCAACGGCCGTGATCATGGTACGAATTTCGTTGTTTTGGAGCACCTTATCGAGACGCGCCTTCTCCACATTGATGAGCTTACCGCGAATTGGAAGAATCGCCTGGTTCTGGCGGTTGCGTCCCTGCTTGGCCGAGCCACCTGCGGAATCACCCTCAACGATGAAGAGTTCGGAATCCTCGGGATTGCGGCTGGAACAATCGGCCAGTTTGCCCGGCAAGCCACCACCTGTAAGCGCGGTTTTGCGGACAGCTTCACGCGCCTTGCGGGCCGCTTCACGGGCACGGGCGGCATTAAGCGACTTATCGATGATTCTCTTGGCGATGCTCGGGTTGCCATCAAAAAAGCTCATCAAGCTTTCATAAGTGGCGGAGGAGACAATGCCTTCCACTTCGGGCGAAAGGAGCTTCACCTTGGTCTGGGACTCGAACTTGGGGTCGGGATGGAGAAGTGAGATAACCGCGACAAGACCTTCGCGGACGTCATCGCCGGAAATGACAGGATCCTTGTCCTTGAGAAGATTGTTCGACTTGGCGTACTGATTGATGGCGCGCGTCAACGCGGAACGAAAGCCAGCCAGATGCGATCCGCCATCGGGGTTGTTGATCGTGTTGGTGAAGCAGAGAATCTGGTCGGTGTAGGAATCGTTATACTGGAGAACGATGTCGAGTTTAACCGGCCGCATCTTGTCCTCGACCATGACGGCGGCTTCCTTGACGCGGGAGACGCGGATCGGCTTGGGATGCACCACTTGCTTGTTCTTGCCGAGTTGCTTGACGAATTCCTCGATGCCGTCCTTGTAGAAGTAGCGTTCCGGCTCAGTGTTTTCCGTGCGTTCGTCAACGAAAGCGATTTCAAGACCGGGGTTGAGGAAGGCGAGTTCACGCAGGCGACCCACGATGAGTTCTTTTTTGAATTCGATGGTCTCCTTGAAAATTTCAAAGTCGGGCTTGAAGGTGATGAGCGTCCCGGTCGATTTGCTCTTGCCGATGACATCGAGTTTCTTGACCGTTTTGCCCCGCTCGAAGCCCATGTGATAGACCTTGCCGTCGCGGGAAACCTCGACCTCGAACCACTCGGATACGGCGTTGACGCACTTGGCGCCGACACCGTGGGTGCCGCCGGAAAAAATGTAACCGCCCTGCCCATACTTACCGCCGGAGTGAAGTCGCGTCAGCACCATCTCGACGGCTGGCATCGTTTCTCCCTTGCCCGTATCGACCGGGATACCGCGGCCTTCGTCGCGAATGGAAATGGAGCCGTCCACATGAACCCGGACCTCGATTTTCTTGCCGTAACCGGCGAGATGTTCGTCGATGGAATTGTCGAGAACCTCGGAAATACAGTGATGAAGCGCACGCTCATCGGTGCCGCCGATGTACATGCCGGGCTTCTTGCGAACCGCTTCCAGGCCCTCCAGCTTGCCTATTTTAGAGGCATCATAAATGCCTTCGCTAACACTGGAATCGAAGTTGAGAATTTCATCGCCACCTTCGGAAGAAACTTGTTTTTTCGGGTCTGCCATAAGCTGAAAATTCTACCTGAAAAAGATATTTTTTCACAACAAGTAATGTGGGTTTTTTTAGAGGTATTTTTTACAGAATTTACATAATTGACGGGAGAGCGGATTTGAGAACGGAATCGCCGGGTAATGGCAGGCGTCTTTACAGCAGACTCAGCGCATGCAATTCCACGAATCGGTGGCGTAACGGTCACGCTCAAGATCGTCCGCAAGAGTGGTTTCCGCAGCGGTAAGATCACCCGGGATGATGTCCAGTTCCAAACGGACGGCGAAGGCGTTGGCAAAAGCGCGGCGGAGATCGCCGTTCTGCGCCATGTCGGGAAGGAGGATGCTTCCCTGGTGAAGAAGCCCTTCGCGGGTGCGGCGCTGGGCGGCACCGCTCAATTTTTTCCCTGTGGCGACGATGTCGAAACGAACCGGCTTTTGAAAACAGGCCTCGGATTGGCTGGTGCTGGCCGATGGCATGATTTCACCCTCGATTCCACAAGCGGCAAGAGCCGCCTGAACACCGCGATGAATCAGGCAGTAACTATCGAGCGCGGAAAGTTCCATCCACGGATGGTCGCGGGGCAGGACGACGGTGTAGGTAACGTCATGGGCGTGATCGACCAAACCGCCGCCAGTGTAACGCCGGACAAAAGGACGTCCTTCGGGCACAAGCGCAATGGCCTGGAAGTAGCCGAGACTGATCGCCGGGATGCTCCACTCGTAAATGCGCAGGACGGGATCGTGGACTTCGCGCAGGAGCGCTTCGTCGATAGCCATGTTGCGAGCCGGGGATGCGAGCCCGTGAACGAGAAGGCGCCAGGAGGGCATGTGTTTAAGTTAAGCACATTTTGGGATGGAATTAACATCAATTGAAAACTGCGGGTGTATCAATTTGTCGAAAATTACCAAGACAGAACCGTCATTCCGAGCGAAGTCGAGGAATCGGTATTTGCTCTCAGGCAGAATTTTTTCAAACCGATTCCTCAACTTCACCTCGATAAAACATATTGTCTGGTCACGATCTTTCGGCTCGGTTCCGTTCGGAATGACCACATGATCCATGGGTAAGGGTGAGCGCCTCTGCAGCCAACCTAATTAAAAATATTTTTGACCTTGTCGATGATCGACGGCCCCTCTTTCGGTTTCACAGGCGTCGTGGCAATATGGGCGATAAAAGGGAGCGCAACTTTCCAGGCTTCCTTGTCTTCAACCGGATTGTAGGTCTTGCTCTTGGGATTGGACCAGCCACGGTTCGCGTCGATGAACCATGCTCCGCACTCATTACCGGCATTCTTCATCAAGTGCTGGAAAGCCTGGACGTTTTCGTGCGTGACCGTGGAATCTTTTTCGGGATAGACCGCACAGAGCGGCGCGGTAAATTTTCCGATGGCATTCTCATTGGTTTCGACCGGCCCGTAGAAAGTAACCGCGCCTTGAAGCGTCTTGTTTTCACGCGCGGCCTGGAAAACATAATTCGCTCCAGTGCCCCAGCCCATGGCCACCACGCGATCGACGTGAAATTTCGGGCTTTCGTGGAAAAGACGGATACCGGCATCGACCGTCTTCATGACCGATTCAGCATTCAGGTTCGCGATCATATTCGCGATTTCGCCGGGGTCGGTCAATTGACGGCCATTGTAAATATCAATGGCAACGACCAGGTAACCTTGAGCGGCAAGACGGTCTGCTTCCAATTTGGTGAAATCGTCGAGACCAAAAGCGTCAGGCACGAGAACCAGGGCGAGCGTCGGTGGCGTGGCGGGAATGGCGAGGTAAGCGAGATCTTCCGCGCCGAAATCACCGAGGGTAATCATGCGCCCGACCGGATGGGGAGACGTGGCATCCGAATGATGACCGCTGCCCGTCGCCGTGTTCTGGCTGCGTGCGGTGGCAGGAAAAATCAGGGCCAGGGCTACAAAACCGAAAAGATATAAGTTGTTACGAGAGTTCATGGGAAGAGAGGTGATGCGTTGAATTTTGTCCCAGCCAGCCACCATTGCCAGCTTAAATCAGGGGAAGAGTCCGCGAATGGTTTTGCCGTTGACGACTTTTTGGATGCCGATGGAGAGCGCGGCGGTGCGGTTATCGATGTTGTGCTTGCGCGCCTCCTTGAGAACGGTGTCGAGTGTGCGTCCAAGAATCCGATAAAGCTTGTCGAAGATTTCGGTCTCAGCCCAAAAGAAGCTTTGCAAGTCCTGCACCCACTCAAAGTAACTGACAATGACGCCGCCCGAATTGCAGAGGATGTCGGGGATGACAAAAATTTCGGGGCGTTGACGCAGGATGGCATCGGCTTCGACCGTAGTGGGGCCGTTGGCCGCCTCGGCGAGAATACGACAATTTATTTTGCCCGCATTTTTTTCGGTGATGACGCGATCCATGGCGGCAGGAATGAGAACGTCGCACGGCTGAAGGAGAAGTTCCTCATTGGAAATTTTATCACCGCCGGGGAAACCAGTGATGCTGCCGGTGCGCGTGACATGCTCCTGCAAGGCATCGAGGTCGAGTCCCTTGGGATTATGAACGCCGCCGCTGACATCGCTGACTCCGATAATGCGCGCGCCATATTTGGCGAGGCCAATCGCGGCATAACTGCCGACGTTGCCAAAGCCCTGGACGATCACGCGGCTGTCATTGGGGAGCTTGAGGAGGTCGATGGCGCGATTGACGAGAAAGGCGACGCCTCGTCCGGTCGCTTCCTTGCGGCCCAGCGAACCGCCGATGCTGACTGGCTTGCCCGTGACGATGCTCGGAACGGCGTGGCCGACCTGGTGCGAGTAGGTGTCCATGATCCAAGCCATGGTCTGTTCGTTGGTGCCCATGTCGGGTGCCATGACGTCAGTCTGAGGTCCGATGAACGGGATCATCTCGCTGGTGTAACGGCGGGTGATCCGCTCCAGTTCGCCGATGGAACATTTCCGGGGATCGACCGCGACCCCGCCCTTGGCCCCGCCGTAGGGAAGATCGGCCAGCGCGCATTTCCAACTCATCCACATCGCAAGGGCGGCGACTTCACCCAATTCGACGCCGGGATGAAAGCGGAGACCGCCCTTGGTCGGCCCAAGCGTAAGATGATGCTGAACGCGATGGCCTTCAAAGACCTTTACCTTGCCGGAATCGAGTCGCACCGGGATCGCGACAGTAACGAGACGCTTCGGGAGCTTGGTGCGATCACGCACATCTTCCGGCATATTGAGAAAGTCGGCCACGGCGTCGAACTGATCGCACGCCATTTTGTAGGCGGGATTGGTGAGGAGATGTTTCATGGTGGGCTGAATTTTTGACGGAATTACGGAATTAACGGAATTTTTGGACAGGATTAATAAGATTAAAATGATTTTAAAGGCAGGGAATTTTCAGCCAATCCTATTAATCATGTTAATCCTGTCCAAAATTCAGGCGGCCTTTTTCTTCGCATGGAATTCATTCGTCATGCGGAGAAAATTCGCGAGGAGTTCCTTGCCGTGGCGGGTGAGGATCGATTCGGGATGGAACTGGACGCCGTGGATCGGGTAGTCGCGATGGTGGAGTCCCATGATTTCGCCTTCGGCTGTGCGGGCATTGACGATGAGGGTCTCGGGAACGGTGGGCGGATCGACGAGAAGTGAGTGGTAGCGCGTCGCTTCAAAGGGACTGGGAAGCTTGGCGAAGACGCCCGTGCCGTCGTGAAGGATGGGGGACGTTTTGCCGTGCATGAGTCGTGCCGCGCGGACGACCACTGCGCCATAGACATGCCCGATGCACTGATGACCCAGACAGACGCCGAGGAGCGGGAGGTGCGGGCCGATCCTGGCGATGACATCGTTGGAAATGCCAGCCTCCTTCGGCGTGCAGGGGCCGGGCGAGATGACGACGGCTTCGGGTCGGAGCGCCTCGATTTCCGCGACGGTGATTTCGTCGTTGCGCTTGACGAGTAGCTCCGCGCCCAACTCGCCGAAGTATTGGACGAGGTTGTAGGTGAACGAGTCGTAATTATCGATGATGAGGAGCATGGGGGGAAATTTTTGACGGAATTAACGGAATGGATGAAGGTTTAAAAATTAAATCGCAAGGATGCCTGCCAAATCAATCATTAGCTTTTCTTAAAATAAAAAATTCCGTTAATTCCGTAATTCCGTCTAAATTCAAAATTGTTTTGCCATGGCGAGCGCCTTGAGTCCCGCCTTGGCCTTGTTGATCGATTCCTCGTATTCGCCAAGCGGGGTTGAATCGGCGACGAGTCCTCCGCCTGCCTGGAGATAAGCTTTTCCACCCTTGAGCAGCACGGTGCGAATGGCGATGCACGAATCGAGATTCCCCGAAAAGCCGAAGTAGCCGACCGCTCCCGCATAGGTGCCGCGACAGGTCGGTTCCAGTTCGGCGATGATCTGCATGGCGCGAACCTTGGGCGAGCCGCTGACGGTTCCCGCCGGAAAGGTGGCGCGCATGACATCATAGACGGAATGGCCGGGAGTGAGTTCGCCCTCGACGTTGGAGACGATGTGCATGACGTGAGAGTAGCGCTCGGTGATCATGAAATCGGTGAGGCGCACGGTGTTGAATTTGCAGACGCGGCCCACGTCGTTGCGGGCGAGATCGACCAACATGACGTGCTCGGCCCGTTCCTTCGGATCGGCCAGAAGTTCCACGCAAAGACGCTCGTCTTCCTCGGGATCCTTGCCGCGCGGGCGCGTTCCGGCGATGGGGCGAATCTGCACACGGCCTTCCTCGCAACGCACATGAAGTTCCGGTGAGGAACCGACAAGCGCCATGCCGCCAAGCTTGAGGCAGAACATATAGGGCGAAGGATTGATAAGCCGCAACGCGCGATAGAGATCAATGGCTGAGCCGTCGAAAGGCACCTCGAAGCGTTGCGAAGGGACGACCTGAAAAATATCCCCGGCGGGGATATACTTCTGCATCGCCTCGGTCATTTTGACGTACTGCTCCTTCGTCATGTTAATGGCCGGTTCGAGCGGCTTGACCTCCGTGACACTGGGGAGCAATCGCGTGCGGAGGGGACGTTCCAGGAGCGCCTCGAGTTCCTCAATCTTCGCAACGGCCTCATCGTAAGCGCGGTCGAGTTGCGCCGGATCGGTGACGTGCGCATTGGCGACAATCTTGATCTTCCGTTCGAGATGATCGAAAATCAGAAGCGTGTCGGTGACAAAGAAATAGGCGTCCGGCACGTCAAGGTCGTCTTTTTTCGCGCGCTTGACGGTCGGCTCAAACTGCGTGACGGCCTCGAACCCGAGATAACCGACCGCACCGCCGTAGAAGAGAGGCAGATCACCGGAGCTAACCGGCTTGTAGCCCGCCATCAGGCGTTCAAGTTCATGCAGTGGATCGTCCTCGATCACATACTCGCGTTGCTTCGCGCCTTCGCGCAAGGTGATGTTCTTTCCCCGCGCCTGAAAAATCAGGTCGGGACTCGCGCCGAGAAATGAGTAGCGGGCGAATTTGCCGCCCTTTTCCACCGATTCGAAAAGGAAGGAGTAATCACCCGTATCAATTTTATGGAAAGCGGAGACCGGCGTTTCCATGTCGGCGATGATTTCGCGGTAAACCGGGATCAGGTTTCCCTGACGGGCCAGTTCCCGGAATTTTTCGCGGGATGGAAATAGACAGGTTTGCATGGCGATAACGAGGTTAGGTAACCGATAAGGCTACCGCCACCACCAAAGCGGGACAATCAAAATGGATAAGATGCCCGGGATTCCGATCGTATCGTGACTAACGCATCATTATTTTTAAACTTTTAAGCCTCGGCCAGCGTCTAATAGAAACGATGAAGAAATTTCTCACCTGCATTCTCCCCGCCGTAACTCTCCTTTTTGCCTCCTCCCTGGCAGGACACGCTGGCACCACAACACCCAAACAACAGCCTGCCCAGGATCAATTCGCCCAGATACAAAACAGCCCCAATGGTTATTGGGTACCCGCGAATACTCCGCCTCCACCTGTTGCCTATTACTATGGAGGCCCGCCTCCGCCCTATTATTATGGCCCCTATGGTCCCGGACCCTATTACGGTCCGCGCTACTACGGCCCTCGCGGCCCCCATGTCTTCCTCGGCTTCGGTTTCCACGTCCATTAAGGGTTGGCTGTCCAGCTCCAAGCGACGATCGCCGTTGCTTGCCCCGAGGTGTTGTGTCGTCATTTCAATAAGCGTGACCATCCTTTCCCCGGAGCCGTCTAAGGAGATGGAAGTTTATTCAAATTGGCATGAACTATCTTATTCATAGGTTTAATCGCATCATCCAGAGGATCATTTTATTCTTTCTCTGGCTTGGAGCCTTGGCCGCAGCGCTTCTGGCCTCTCTATGGAGCATGGAAGCGGGACAATTATGAACGCGGGTTTATATATCGGCAGGCAATTCCCCTTTTGTGCGATTCCATTCATGGTTAAGCTGGGCAAGGAATGGATCAACCCATCGACATCACCGGCTGTTTGCAGCGTTGGAAGAAAGGTGATGAAGACGCGGCGGAGGAACTTGTCCGGCATCTTTACCCCGTTATTTCCAGGATTGTGCGCATCCATTTGCCCCGGCGTGACCATGAGGAAGATCTTATCCAGGAGATTTTGATGAAGACATTTTCCCGACTCCATCAATACAAAGGTGACGCTCCGTTAACTCACTGGGTTTCGCGCCTGTCGCTGACCACCTGCCTGGATCGATTGCGCGCACAAAAAATCCGTCCCGAGATTCGCTTGGCGGATTTATCGCAGGAAGACATGGAAGTTTTTGATGCGAACTGGCTGGGAAGCAGCTCCCCGGATGCGACCGAAGCGATTCAGGCGCGTGATTTGGTCGATAAAATACTTTCCACTTTGCCTGCGGAGGATCGCAGTCTCATTCTCATGATCGATTTGGAGGGCCAATCACCCCAGGAAATTTCCGATGCGACCGGCTGGGGCATCTCGAAGATCAAGATGCGGCTGTTTCGTATTCGCGCTCAATTACGTAAAACCATGCAGAATCTCAAGGAAAGCCTATGAACATGAAAGAAGATGAAAAATGGCATTCTTTGCTGGCGCAAAGCGCTCCCGCTTTTGCCGGGGATATTGCCCCGCCATACGGTTTCTTGACGCGCACCATGTCCCGGCTCAAGGAAGAAAAAAATGAGCGGGAACAACTGGAAAAAATTGGCATGCGCGCCCTTTTTGCCTCCTTGGCCATGTTGGTGATCACGGTAGGCGTTACCCTGAGTCTCCATTTTCACAATCACCCTGATTTTGAGCCAGGGATAAGGGGTCTTATTCAGGTGGAGAATGTCCCACTTTCCTAATTTTTCCACACGAATATGAGTATGCTTCCTTCACGTAAAATCACGGCTGTATTCATCGCCGTATTTTTCATCGGCGCGATCATTGGCGGACTTGTCATGATGGATTATACTGATACGAGATTATCGCGTTTTCTTAACAACACGGGCGATCCGGAGAGCATGGCCGCGCGGATCAATCAAAAATATATCACCGATTATCACCTGACTTCTGATGAACAAAGCCACATCGCGCCTCTCGTCAAGGAGATGACGCAGCAGCTTTACCAGGAGCGTCGTCAATTTGGCACGAATATCATCAGTACAATGGATGAATACCATCAAAAGATTGGCGAACAGATGACTCCCGAACAACGTGACGCTTATAATAAGGTTAACGAAGATCGCAAGAAACGGTTAAACGGTTTGCTATTATCCGATCCTCCGCCGTCTCAAGGGCAGAAATAGTTCAGGAGGAATTTATGGCGCAGTTATCCGAGAAACAAATTCGTCCCGACGTCACCTCACCGAACGGGGAGAGCCTGGGAAATTCCACGCGGATCCAAACCGGCAAGCCGCGTTCAAGCTCTGGATTACTACTATCGGTTCTGGCCATTTTCATTGTACTTGGCTTGGGTGTTTGTTTTTTCCTGCTCAAGCATGGGCAGACCCCGGCCGATTCAACCGCAACTGCTAAAACATCCAAGCGTGGTGGCGCAGGCGGCGGAGCCGGGAGTAAGATCCGCGTGATCGGTGCGACAGCGGTGAAGGGCAATGTCGGCGTCTATTTAACCAGCCTCGGTTCCGTTACGCCGATGAACACGGTGACAGTCAAAAGCCGGGTCGATGGACAATTGATGAAGGTGCTTTTCGTGGAAGGGCAGACGGTCAAGGAGGGCGATCTGTTACTGCAAATCGATTCGAGAGCCTATGCGGATCAATTGTCGCAGGCCGAGGGTCAACTTTTGCATGATCAAGCATTGCTCAAAAACGCGCAAATCGACTTGGAGCGTTACAAAACGCTGTGGGCGCAGGATTCCATTCCCCAACAGACCCTGGCCACACAGGATGCGCTCGTGACGCAGGATGAAGGAACCGTCAAGAGCGACCAGGCGTTGGTTGATACCGCCAAGCTCAATATCACTTACTGCAATATCACGGCTCCGATCAGTGGTCGCGTCGGTCTTCGTCTGGTGGACCAGGGAAATATGGTACACGCCTCCGACACCACTGGATTGCTTGTGATCACCCAGGTACAGCCCGTCACGGTGGTTTTCACCATTCCCGAGGACAGCCTTCAGCCGGTGGTCTCCAAGCTCAATACCGGGCAGCAATTACCGGTGGATGCTTATGATCGCAAGAAGGAAAAAAAGCTCGCGCAGGGAACTCTGCTCACGGTCGATAACCAGATCGACCAGACAACCGGCACACTCAAATTGAAAGCTGTTTTCCCAAACGAGGATAATTCACTTTTTCCCAATCAATTCGTCAACACGCGCCTGTTGGTGGAGATGAAGCAGGATGTCACCACGGTGCCGGTGGCGGCCATCCAACATGGTACGCAGGATACTTTTGTTTATGTGGTGAATACGGAAGCAGGCGCCAGCACCGTGACCATGAAAACCGTGACGGTGGGTACCATTGACGGTGACAATGCGGAAGTTCAAAGCGGTGTGTCCCCCGGCGACATCGTGGTGATTGACGGCGTGGATAAATTGCAGAACGAGAGCAAGGTCATCCTGCAAATGAACGGTAACGCCAACAACAATGGCGGCAGTTAAGCATTTTCGGAAAGGGAATCCATGAGTCCTTCCCGGATGTTTATTTTACGGCCCGTGGCGACCACGCTGTTGATGGCCGCCATTTTGTTGATGGGCATCACGGGCTATTTTCAGTTGCCCATTTCCGCGTTGCCCGAGGTCGATTATCCAACGATGCAGGTCGTTACTTTCTACCCCGGCGCAAGCCCGGATGTCATGGCCTCCTCAGTCACAGCGCCGCTAGAACGGCAACTCGGCCAGGTACCGGGCTTGCAACAGATGACCTCGACCAGTTCGGACGGAAGCTCTGTCATCACGTTGCAATTTAGTCTCAGCCTGAATATCGACGTGGCCGAGCAGGAGGTTCAACAAGCGATCAACGGTGCCCAGACCTACCTGCCGACTGATCTGCCCAATCCTCCGATTTACAGCAAAACGAATCCTGCGGATGCGCCCATCGTCACCCTGGCCCTGACTTCGCAGACCATGCCTCTTTCCAAGATTGAGGATTTGGCCGACACGCGCCTGGCTCAAAAGATTTCCCAATTGGCCGGTGTCGGCCTGGTGAGCATCGTGGGTGGTCAAAAACCGGCCGTCCGGATTCAGGTAAATCCAACAGCCCTCTCTTCCTACGGCCTCAATCTCGAAGATATTCGCACTGCGGTCGGGGCTGCAAATTCAAACCAGGCCAAGGGCAGTTTCAACGGCCCACTTCAGGCTTACCAGATTGGAGCCAACGACCAGCTTCTCTCCAGCGCCGACTACGCCAAGCTGGTTGTCGCGTATCACAACGGCGCGCCGGTTCGACTGTCCGACGTGGCAGAAATCAAGGACGATACCGAGAATAACCGGCAGGCGGCGTGGATGAACAATGCCCCGGCCATCATCGTGAATATCCAGCGCCAGCCGGGTGCCAATATCATCGCGGTGGTTGATCGCATCAAGGAGCTATTACCCAAGCTGAGCCAGACGCTCCCCCCCTCGATTCAGGTTCAAATTTTGACCGACCGCACCACGACCATCCGAGCCTCGGTCAAGGACGTGCAGTTTGAACTTATGCTCACGATTGTCCTGGTGGTCGGGGTGATCTTCCTTTTTCTCCGTACAGTTTCCGCGACTTTCATCGCAGGCATCGCCGTGCCGCTTTCCCTGGTCGGCACCTTTGCCGCTATGTACATGTTTGGATTCAGCATCAACAACCTCACACTCATGGCGTTGACCATATCGACCGGCTTCGTGGCGGATGATGCCATTGTGATGATCGAAAATATTGTCCGTTATCTCGAGGAAGGAGATTCCCCGCTCGAAGCCGCCTTGAAAGGCGCGGGGCAGATCGGCTTCACGATTGTTGCGCTTACGATCTCACTTATCGCTGTATTGATCCCGCTCCTTTTCATGGGCGATATTGTTGGTCGGCTTTTCCGTGAATTCGCCATCACACTCAGTTTCACCATCCTGATTTCGGCCCTGGTCTCCCTGACGCTGACACCGATGCTCGCGGCCAAATTGCTCAAGTCGCGGGAAGAAACGCATCACAACCGGGTTTTTCAAATATCTGAAGATGCCTTTAACGCGGTCATTTCGTTTTACGGAAAAACACTTCAAGTCGTTCTTCGCTTTCAACCGATTGTTTTGCTCATCGCGCTCGGCACCCTGTTCTTGACGATCTTTTTATATATTGAAATCCCGAAGGGTCTCTTTCCCATCCAGGACACAGGACTTATTCAAGGTGTGTCGCAAGCCGACCAGGATATTTCGTTTCCGGCCATGGCGGAGCGCCAGCAGGCCGTGGCCAAAATCATTCTCGAGGATCCCGCCGTTGATAGTTTGTCTTCCTTCATCGGTGTTGATGGAACCAACACCACGCTCAATACCGGGCGAATGCTGATCAATCTCAAGCCGCTTGAGGAACGCAAGACGGGTGTGAATGAAATCATCCAGCGTTTGCAGTCGGTGCTTGGAAAAGCTTCCGGCATCACTCTTTTCATGCAACCGGTGCAGGATCTTACCGTGGAGGATCGTGTCAGCCGGACACAGTACCAATACACGCTGGAAGATCCCAACGTGACCGAATTGAATACCTGGGCGCCACAACTGCTCGACAAATTAAAGGCGTTGCCGCAATTGCGCGATGTGGCCAGTGACCAGCAAAATTCGGGTCTTCGCGCCTCGTTGATTTTGGATCGCGATACCGCGTCGCGTCTCGGCCTGACCACCTTGGCCATCGACAACACTCTCTACGATGCGTTCGGCCAACGCCAAGTCTCGACCATGTTCACCCAGGTCAATCAGTACCATGTCATTATCGAAGTGAATCCTGAGTTCCAGAAGAACCCGGACGATCTCAATAATATCTATATCACGCCGACGACCGGGGGTGGTCCGTCGCCGCTGAGCGCCTTCACGCATTGGGACACTCAGGCGGGAACATTGGCGATCAATCACCAGGGCCAGTTTCCCGTGACCACCCTGTCTTTCAATCTCGCATCGGGAGTTTCGTTGAGCGAGGCAGTCAAGGCCATCGACCAGGCGAAACAGGAATTAAATATGCCGCCCAGCATCGAGGCCGCATATCAAGGCGCGACGCAAGCTTTCCAGGCTTCGCTCACCAGCGAGCCGCTCCTGATTTTGGCCGCGATGATCACGGTCTATATCATCCTCGGGGTTCTTTACGAGAGCTTCATTCATCCGATCACGATTCTTTCGACGCTGCCATCGGCGGGCGTGGGCGCGTTGTTGGCGCTCATGTTATTTCATAACGATCTCAATATCATCGCTTTGATCGGTATCATCCTGCTGATCGGCATTGTGCAGAAGAATGCGATCATGATGGTCGATTTTGCGCTTGAAGCAGAGCGCGAGCATGGAAAGGAACCGCTCGAAGCGATTTACCAGGCGTGTCTATTGCGTTTCCGGCCCATTCTGATGACCACGCTTGCGGCGATGTTTGGCGGTCTTCCGCTGGCATTGGGTGCGGGAACTGGTTCCGAACTGCGGCGGCCACTCGGTATCGCGATTGTGGGCGGACTGATCATGAGCCAGTTGCTCACTCTTTATACAACGCCGGTGATTTACCTCGGATTTGACCGCTTGAATCGATGGCTAACGGGCCGTCGTTCCGAACATTCGGATGATGGGGAGCATGAAGTGGTATCCGAGTCCGAGGTGGAGGCGGAGACGACGTGAACATTTCGGAACCTTTTATTCGCAGGCCGATTGCGACAACGCTGCTCACGCTGGCCGTGGCACTGGCCGGGGGGCTCGCCTTTTACCTATTGCCAGTCTCGCCTCTTCCGCAGGTTGATTTCCCCACCATATCAGTTTCTTCCAGTCTTCCCGGTGCCAGTCCGGAAACGGTGGCGTCGTCCATTGCCACTCCGCTCGAACGCCAATTTGGCCGCATTGCCAGTGTCACGGAGATGACTTCAAACAGTTCGCTTGGCTCAACGAACATTACTTTGCAATTCGATCTCAATCGGAACATCGATGCGGCGGCGCGGGATGTGGAAGCGGCAATCAATGCAGCGCGTGGAAATTTACCGGCGAATTTACCGGGTAATCCCAGCTATCGAAAAGTGAATCCGGCCGATTCACCCATCATGCTCATCTCCCTGACCTCGGACATCTACAACAAAGGCCAGATGTACGATTATGCCTCGACCGTCCTCGCGCAAAAACTCTCGCAGGTCGATGGCGTCGGCCAGGTGAGTGTGGGAGGCAGCTCGTTGCCGACGGTGCGCGTCGAGGTCAATCCGACCGCGCTCAACAAATATGGGATCGGGCTGGAAGAGGTGCGCACGGTTCTCGCCGCAGCGAATGCCAACAAACCGAAAGGCCATTTTGCCGATGCCCTGCATACCTGGACAATCGACGTTAATGACCAGCTTTATAAGGCCGTCGACTACAAACCCCTGATTGTCGCCTATCGAAATTCCGCGCCCGTGCGACTGAGCGACATTGCGGACGTGCAGGATTCGGTTGAGGATATACGCAATGCTGGTTACGCCGACGGCAAGCCCTCGGTGTTGCTCATCATCTCCCGTCAACCCGCCGCCAATATCATCGAGACGGTCGATCGCATTCGGGCGCTTTTACCGGAGCTTAACGCCGCCGTTCCCCCGGCCATCAAGCTGGCGGTCGTCATGGATCGCACGACAACCATTCGAGCTTCCATTCAGGATGTGGAAATAACCCTGCTTATTTCCATTGCATTGGTCATTCTCGTGGTCTTTGTCTTTCTCCGGAATATCCGCGTGATGTTCATCCCCGGCATTGCGGTTCCGGTCTCCCTGGTCGGAACGTTCGGCGTAATGTACCTGCTTGGCTTCAGTCTCGATAATCTCTCGCTCATGGCGTTGACGATCTCGACCGGTTTTGTCGTGGATGACGCCATTGTCGTGGTGGAAAATATCACGCGCTACCTGGAGAAGGGCATGGCACCACTTGCGGCAGCTTTGCATGGCGCAAAAGAGATCGGCTTTACCGTCCTATCCATCAGCATTTCGCTCGTTGCAGTTTTTATTCCCATCTTGTTGATGGGCGGAATCGTGGGACGGCTATTTCGCGAATTTGCCATCACACTTTGCGTGGCCATCGTGATCTCGATGGTCATTTCACTCACGACCACACCGATGATGTGCGCCATGCTTCTGCGACCCGCGCGGGAAGAATCACATGGGCGACTTTATCGTTCGACCGAGCACATTTTCAAATGGGTTCTCGGAATATACGAAACCACGTTGAGCCGCGTGCTTTTGTATCCGGCCATAACGCTGATCGTTTTGATTTTTATGATCGCGCTGAACATCTTTCTCTTTTCCTATGTTTCCAAGGGATTCTTTCCGCAACAGGACACAGGGCGATTGACGGGTTCCATCCTGGCGGATCAATCGACTTCCTTTCAGGCCATGCAGGAGCGTCTTTTGCAAATGATCAAAATCGTCCAGACCGATCCTGCCGTTGATACCATTGCCGGATTTACCGGCGGCGGGACGGCGAATACGGCGCGTCTCTTCATCTCCTTGAAGTCGTTGAAAGAACGCCACAATGATTCGGCGGACATCATCATTGAACGACTGAAACCGAAGTTGGCGAAGGTGCCGGGTGCAGTGCTTTATCTGCAATCGGCGCAGGATCTCCGCGTCGGTGGTCGGCAAAGCAACTCCCTTTATCAATATACGTTGCAGAGCGACAGTTATCAGGAGGTGTCGCAATGGGCGCCAAAATTGCTGGAACAACTCCGTAAAATTCCCATTCTTACTGACGTTAACAGCGATCAGCAAAACCTGGGTATGCAGGCCATGTTGCAATATGACCGGGATACGGCGGCCCGTTTTGGCATCTCCCCACTGCTCCTCGATAACACGCTTTATGACGCCTTTGGTCAGCGGCAGGTTTCCGTCATGTACAGGTCGCTCAACCAGTACCACGTTATCATGGAGGCGGCTCCGCAATACGGGCAGGATCCGCAATCGCTCCGTGATATTTATGTCACCTCTCCCAGCGGCCAACAGGTTCCGATCAGTTCGCTGGCTCAATACGTCCCGACCACCGCTCCCCTTACCGTGAATCACCAGGGCCAGTTTGCCGCGGTTACTCTTTCGTTTAATCTCATTCCCGGCAAGGCCTTGGGGGATGCGGTGACAGCCATTAATGAGGCGCAGAGCAAAATCAAGATGCCTGCGACGGTTCGAGGTGGTTTTCAAGGCACAGCACAGGCTTACCAGGTGGCCCTGGCCAACGAGCCGTTGCTGATCTTAACAGCCCTGGCGGCGGTTTATATCGTGCTGGGGATTTTGTATGAAAGTTATATTCACCCCATCACGATTCTTTCGACACTTCCCTCGGCAGGCGTGGGCGCGGTGCTCGCGTTGATCATCTGGCAAACGGATCTAAGCCTCATCGCCATAATCGGCGTCATTCTGTTGATCGGCATTGTGAAAAAAAATGCGATCATGATGATCGATTTCGCGCTGGCTGCGGAACGGAATGAAGGCAAAAGCTCGCGTGATGCCATTTATGAAGCATGCCTCCTGCGTTTTCGTCCCATTTTGATGACGACGATGGCCGCGATGCTCGGAGCCTTGCCCCTGGCGCTCGACACGGGCACGGGCGCAGAACTTCGTCGGCCACTGGGGATCACGATCATCGGCGGTCTTCTGGTCAGCCAGGTTCTCACGCTCTACACGACGCCGGTGGTTTATCTTTATTGGGATCGTCTTTCGCTATGGTGGAATCGCTCCCACGAAAATAAGGCTACGGAAGAATTCCCGATAGGTCAGGAAGCTTGAAACCCCTTTATCACATGAATTTCCGAAGTCTCATTTTTTCTACCGCCTTGCTCGCTGGAATACCGCTGCTTTTCAGCAGTTGCATGGTCGGGCCCGATTACGTCAAGCCTTCAGATCCTACGCCTGCCTCCTACAAGGAAATGGGCGACTGGAAACAGGCGCACCCGAAGGACGATGCGATTCGTGGAAAATGGTGGGAAATTTATCACGATCAGCAACTCAACACGCTGGAAAATCAGGTCAATATCTCAAATCAAAATGTGCTTCAAGCCGAGGCGCAGTTCCGCGCGGCAGCGGCGCTGGTCAAAGTGACTCGGGCAGGTTTATTCCCGACGCTTACAGCCAATCCCGCCTATACGGAATCGCAGGCATCGCAAAATCTTACCGCCCGTTCCAGTTCAAGCAGTTCCGGTGGCCATACCGGAGCCGTTGCACAAGGTCTCTATAATCTGCCTTTGGAGGCTTCCTATATGGTGGATATTTGGGGGGCTGTTCGCCGCAACGTGGAAGCCAATTCCGCATCGGCCCAGGCATCGTTCGCCGACCTTGAAAATGCGCGCCTCTCCTACCAGGCGACGTTGGCGCAGGATTATTTCAGTCTGCGCGGACTCGATGCCGAGAAGCAATTACTCGATACGACCGTGGCGTCTTATGAGAAATTTCTCACCCTGACGACAAACCGTTACAATGGCGGCATAGCTTCCAAGGCGGATGTGGCCCAGGCCAAAACCCAACTCGAAACGGCGAAAGCGCAGCTTATCGACCTCGGTGTACAGCGCGCAATATTCGAACATGCCATCGCCACCCTGATTGGCAAACCGGCTTCAATTTTTTCACTGAACGAAACTCCGCTGACAGCAACGCCACCGCTGGTGCCGGTCGCTGTGCCTTCGGTCTTACTGGAAAGACGGCCTGACATTGCGGGAGCGGAACGTCGCATCGCATCCGCCAATGCCTCCATTGGAGTTCAGGTGGCGGCTTACTATCCGAGCATTACCCTTAACGGATCCCTGGGGCAGGAATCGATTCAACTTTCGCAGTTATTTTCGGGTCCCAGCTTTTTTTGGTCAGTTGGACCTGTTCTGGCGCAAACTCTTTTTAATGGAGGCAAAACGCACGGGCAGGTTCAGGAAGCACAGGCGAATTACGAAGCGACCGTCGCCGCCTATCGGCAGACGGTTCTGACCGCTTTTCAGCAAGTGGAGGATAATCTTTCCGGCCAGCGTATCCTGGAAAACGAAGCTGCGGTCGAGGATGAGGCGGTGAAGTCAGCGCAACAATCCCTCGATATCGCCACGAACCAATACAAAGCGGGCACCCAGGATTACCTTCAGGTCATCACCGCGCAAACAATCGCCCTGAATAATGAAGTCACGGCGGTCAATCTTCGCACCCGGCGCATGACCACCAGTGTTCTCCTGATCGAAGCGTTGGGCGGTGGTTGGGATGTTTCGAAACTCCCTTCGTCGCATGGAGTGGCTGACGTTCCCGAGGCTCAGTCGCAAATTGTGAAGGCTAAAAAATAATGCGCTTGGTTAACTTGAATGTTTGGTGAATCGGCCTTTTATTAAGAGATGAACGAAAAAACCAAACTTGAACGCATACGGAAGCTGGCCATGTCCAGGGTTTTGGAAGTTCAGCCCCTGGCTGGTGAGGAGATGAATCTACCTCAGGCCGATCCTCATCGGGACGGTTTCATCAATGGCGAGCGTACCTTGGCTGCGCAAATTCTCGCCCTGATCGATGAGAAAGAATTGAAAGAGGTTGTGGAACCCGTGGCATTGGGACGTTAATTTTTTAACTTTATCTGCTCAACCCTTCTCGTCGTAAGCGTATTCAGGTGGCGTATAGACATTGAAAGTCACAGCCCGACCCTTACCGGCATTTTCAAAGCGATGTGGTGTGCCAGCGGGTACGATGCATGTGTCGCCGGAATGCAGGAGTCTCTTTTCGCCTGCGATCTCCGCCTCGATTTCGCCTTCCACAACAAGAACAATCTGATCGCTCTTTTTGTGAACATTTGTCCTCTCAGAACTGCGATGACCCGGCTTTAGAGTCATAACAGCGCTTTGGCTTTGAGCCGTGGTGTGCAAAACCTCAAACCATTCCGTGGCGTCATGGATATTCAAAATATTCATGGGCCAAACTTTGATCTGCACGGAGCGTTTGTCCAGCAAGGGATGATTGTCCAGGCTGGGCAACAGGATGGCTGCGAGAAAAATCGAGGCGGAACGAAGCATGGTTGATTATGGGTCAGGATGTGAACGGGATCACGCCTATTACTTTTAAAACCTACCTTAATTTATGATCGAAAATGTCAGAGATTTGTCAAAAATAAGGTAGATTCATTTTATGCCGGATTCCTTTATCAGCGAACCGATCACGCCCATCGATAGAAGTTTTGATGCCAGCATGATAGCCCGGGGTGAACCGGGGCTGCCCCGAAAATTCCGTTGGCGAAAAAAGGAATGGATGGTGACCGAGGTGCTGGAACAATGGAAAGAATATGGTGATTGCGCTCACGGCAGTGGTGAAAGATATGTGCGAAAACATGGGTATCGCATCCGAACGACGAATGGCCTGGTGCTCAAACTCTATTTTCAACGCAGTTTTGGTCGCGCCAAATTCCGGATCACTTCCCGTTGGTGGATAGCCACGATGGAGGAAAGCGCGCCCTAATCTTATTCGGTAGTGGCTCAGTTTCAATCTAACAAAGCTACAACATCTTCCAATTCCCAAACTTTTTGAGAGATACCCGCTTCCATTGCCGGGGTAACACGAAGACTGGAATGAATCCGGCAGAAATTGTAGTTCATGTAATGAAGAGCAATTGCGTGTTCGTGGTTCTCAATCTTCTTTGAAAAGGCATTTGTCAGGCGCGTAAAGCGGCGCATTGACATCCTCATGGTCAAATTCTGGCGTTCGCAAATGCTCGTGGAAACGTGCGCGTAATCAGGCTTGCCAAGAATCTTCGCTTTACGTGCGCCCATGCACTGTGCCGGGCTGTAACGGGCTTCTGGCGTATTGTTGTAAGACTTGCCGTAAATCTTCACCAATTGAGCGAAGTCGATCTCAGTACCAAAAGCATCTTCAACGGCACGGAGATAGGGACGAAAGCCGTCAGTGGTCATCTGGACGCGATTAGCGAGGCGTCCCGCGAGATCGTGCATGAAATGGTAAGCGGCTTCTGCATCCCGATTGCCAACAAACCAACAGGGAACAAGTTTCGTTTCGGGATCAATCGCAATCCATGTCCAGACATCACCACGCCCTGTTTGCTTTTCTTCTTTGGGAATGTTGCACTCTTTAGCTCCCACAAAAGACCAGATTTCGTCGCACTGGAGACGCTTGCAGGAGAGATTACGAAAGGTCTTATCCTGATATTCAGAGCAGGCACGACCCAAATCACAGAGGAGTTTATCGACTGTATTGCGGGCGATACCCGTCATGCGACTCGTAGAGCGGATCGAATTGCCTTCGATAAGACAGGCAACGATTCTAACGCGATCAGAGGAGGAAATCTTGTTCATAAATTCAAAGTAGCACGTATGCTTGAGCGGTCAAGCACTATTTTAAATCCTCTTATCTTGATGGATGGATAGTTAATCAGCTTTGACAAAAAACGGTCTAGGCCGTAGGTTTTGTCCATGGATACTGTGCAACTTCCTTCCAGTCCATCAGCAGAAGATAAAGCTAAGCGCGTTATTCGCACCATTGTGCGAGACTTCAAAGGCGATACAAACGCGTTTTTCGCCGCCATTACCTCTAAAAAGAGTCGTGACTCAAACTCAGAAACTGAATGTCGCTTTCCAAGCCGGTTTCAGAGATTTGCCATCGCATCTCACAAATAAGAGAACTAGGGGCTTATGGGGGCTGATAAAAACTATCGCGAAAACCCATCTCGATGCATTTATCTGACGGGCGTGATTAACCAAGATTTGGTTAACAAAGTAACGCCAACGCTTAATGAACTGCGGTTCGCTGGAGACGATCCCATTACGGTTTATATCGACAGTCCAGGAGGGTCTACTTCTCATGCCCACACAATTCGCAGATTGGTTAAGGCATCAAATCCAGAGGGTAAAAGATGTAGGCTTATTACGGTTGTCACTGGGATTGCGGCAAGCGCAGCGGCAGACTTTCTCGCGTTAGGAGATTACGCATACGCCTATGGTCATACAGAAATTTTATTTCACGGCGTCCGCCAAGACCCTGACGCGATGCTTACAGTTGAGGACGCACATTTGTTGGCAACTAATTTACAAGAATCGAATGAATTTTATGCAATTCGATTAGCTCGCGATGCATTTTCTAGATTTATACTAAGAATATCCCAGCTACATCAAGAATTTGCAGCCTACAGAAATTCCACCACGACCCATAGCGAATCACTCAAGGGGTTGCTGCTTGCTCTAAGGAAGAATTTGAGTCCTGCGAACCAAAAGGCAGTTCGGGCAGCTCACGACAAGCAAAAAATTATCGAAGAGCTAAACATATCCGTGGATAAGTCAATGAAGCGGATCAAAAATATTTCGGCGTACACGCAGAGCCAGATTGAGGCGACGATTTTTCAGGCAATTTTGAAATATAAACTGCGCAAACATTCGGATGATCGGACGGAATGGCTTCTAAGCCGTTATGGGTTAGAAGAAGTTACACAAGACTTTAGCCTGCTTACGGATTTCTTTTGGGGTAACCCAAAAAAGGACTTAGGAGACCTCATGGACATGTTTGGCGAACTTCTGCTCTCAGATGACCTTCAACAAGCGTACAAAGGGTTAAATGAAACCGAGGAGAACAAGCGAAAATGGCTATACCAACATGCCGTTAAGCCGATTCAACCGCTTTGGTATTTTACGGTTTCTTTATGCAGAATACTACAAACCGCTGACTATACCTTTCAACCGCAAGAGGCATATTGGCTTGGTTTTGTCGATGAAGTTCCCGGAAGCTCTCTTCCAAACATGAGGCAAATGCTCGAATCAGAATCCGCTAAAGTCGAGGTTTCTCCCATCGCTTCTGAGCCGCAACCTTCGCAATCTCCCGCCGCTTAGAAGCGGAAAGACTCTCAGCCCTAGCCTTACCACCTTTCAAGCCTCCCAGCCTTCCAAGCGCGACGGCAGCAGGGTTTTTGACTGTCTCCGGCGTTTCTCTCGTGGACAAATCCACGATGTACTTGGCAAGCTGGTTCGCGTCCCTTGGAATAGATTTTTTGGCCATGCCGGAATCTACCATGCTTAACCGCTTAAGGACAAACGTTTTTCAAACTGAGCCACTACCTCTTATTCCCATAGCTGGACTTAAAATAAGTTATGGGTATAATGTTGAATATTGTGGCAGCGCATTTTAAGACCCTTGTTTCCATCTTCATGGTTCTGTTGGTGCTGGGCACCTCCATGCCGCAGCCTGCTTTTGCCGCAGGGCAATCCCACACAACGAAGTCTTGTTGCAAGGGTTGTCATATGGCTTGTTGTTGTCATTCGCCACAGGCGTGTGGCCAAACGTGTCAGGTTGCCCAGGTTCCGCCTGCCAATGAACGCATTTCCGTAAGGACCGCGTTGTCGCCTTCTCCACGCGTCGATTTTTCTCTCTTTACCCTGGTTCCGATCAAAGATATTAACCGGATTTTAATTTCGACACTGTATCGCCGGGAACTCCATGCTTTGCTGCCATTTGGCGGTGATTCGCCTCAGGCTGTTCTGCGCCTCTGGCTCATCTAGATTCCGACTTCGTTTCATTAACACCTGCCTTTTTGGTCGCAGGTTCGTCGTCTCAAACAACCTTCACGGAGGTCGGATTATGTCTCTCATTCAACAATTTTTAACAACCTGTCAATCTCATCTCAATCGTCGGCAAGCCCTGCTTGGGCTTTCACTGCTGACGCTTTCCGCCTGCTCGCGTTCAGTTCCGCTAACTCAAACCACGGACACCAACGTCGCCTATTACACCTGCACCATGCATACGTTTGTCCGATCCCAGGATCCGCACGGAAAATGTCCGGTTTGTGGCATGGGTTTGGTGCCTGTGATGAAAAATCCCGCCGCGACAAACACCGATTCCAGTACCGCAACCAACGTGGCTCCGGCAGTGGTGGCGGTAGATTCCGTGGATACTTCCAACGGCAGGATCAATGTCGCACCAGAACGCTTGCAGGAAATCGGAGCGACCACCGAAGTGGTTACCAAGCGTGTTTTGACCCGAACGCTTCGCGCTCCGGCGCGGGCAGAAATTGATGAATCGACCCTGCGCGATATCAACATAAAGGCCGGGGCCGGTTACATCGAAAAGCTCTATGCCAATTACGAGGGAAAAACCTTTCACAAGGGAGAGCCTCTCATGCGGGTGCTGTGCGAGGGTTGGCTTGCCGCGCAAACGGACTACATCCGTGCTTATCGGGCCTGGAAAAGAACGCCGACGATGGAGCCTAATAATAGTTTCGCCTTGGACAATAAATTGGGACTCATGCGCGCGCGCATTCGCGTGTGGGATTTATCCGAGGGCCAGATTGCCGACCTGGAAAAATTCGCGTTGAGCACGAACGAAGTCGATCTCCGTACCGGTCACGGACTCTCCGGCAGTTTTGATGTGCTGGCCCCGTTTGACGGCTACGTTCACATGAAGAAAGCGGTGGAGGGAATGCGCTTTGAAGCGGGGCAATCGCTCCTGCAACTTGCCAATCACAGCCAAGTCTGGATTACCGCGCAATTTCCTGAAAGCGAAGCTCCTTACATCAACGTGGGACAGAGAATGGCGGTCTCCTTTCCATCCATGCCACAGCACGTTGCGATCGGAGAAATCAGCTTTCTCGATCCGCATGTGAATGAACAGGAACGGCGTATCATGGCGCGGATCGTCCTGTCGGATAAAGAACACATGTTTCATCCCGGTCTTTTCGCCGAGGTTTCCGGCGAAGTACCGATTGGCGAAAGTCTTAGTATTTCTTCCAGGGCCGTTGTGCCTACCGGAGACAAATACATTGTCTTTGTCGATCATGGAGGCGGGCAACTCGAGCCCCGCGAAATTCATGTGGGCGCGCACTCGGGTGATTATTACGAAGTGCTTTCCGGTTTGAATGAGGGAGACCGCATCATCTCGAGCGCGAATTTCCTGATCGATGCGGAAAGCCGGATTCAGGGTGTGCTCAAAACATGGGGAACTCATCCGTGAAGATTTCAGATTCTTTGGAAGGTCCCACGGGCCTGATTGAAAAAATCACCGACTTGAGCGGGCGTAATTCTTTTTTGATCGGGCTGCTGACCCTGATGGCGGCCAGTTGCGGAATCTACGCGCTCGCACATATTTCGCTCGATGCGATTCCCGATCTCTCCGATACCCAGGTGATTGTTTATACGAATTGGGAGGGGCGCAACCCGGCATTGATCGAGGATCAGATCACCTATCCGATTACGAGCCGCTTTCTTGGCGCACCCAAAGTGAAGGCCGTGCGGGGACTTTCCATGATGGGAAGATCTTTTGTTTACGTCATTTTTGAGGATGGAACCGATATCTACTGGGCGCGTTCGCGGGTCCTGGAATATCTCAATAGCACGCGTGGCTCCCTGCCGCCGGATGTCTCTCCGACACTGGGTCCCGATGCGACCGGCGTGGGCTGGATTTTTCAATACGCACTGGTTGATGAAACCGGCCACAACAATCTCGCGCAATTACGCAGTCTGCAGGACTGGAATCTAAAATACGCCCTCGGCTCCGTCAAAGGCGTGGCGGAAGTGGCCAGCATCGGTGGATTCGTGAAGCAATACCAGGTCAATGTTGACCCCAACAAGTTGATCAATTATGGAATCAACCTCGGCGATGTTGTCGATGCCGTGCGAAAAAGCAACATGGAGGTGGGTGGAAAATCCTTTGAGGTCTCCACCGCGGAATATTACATTCGCGGCGAAGGCTACATCCGTTCCCTCGACGATATTCGACACATCGTGTTGAAGGCTTCCAAGGTTGGCACGCCGATCACCGTGGAGCAGATTGGAACGGTCGAACTCGGACCCGATTTCCGTGAAGGGATTGCCGAGTTCAACGGACAAGGCGAAACAGTAGGCGGCATTGTCGTCATGCGCTTCGGCGAAAACGCCCTCTCGGTCATCGAGCGCGTGAAGCAGAAACTGGATCGGATAAAGCCGTCGCTACCTCCCGGCGTGAAGATCGTTCCTGTCTATGATCGATCAAAATTAATCCTACGCTCCATCGATACGCTAAGGTGGAAGCTGATCGAGGAAAGCATCATTGTCAGTCTCGTTTGTATATTTTTTCTCTGGCATCTGCGCAGCGCCCTCGTGGCGATCATCATGCTACCCACTGCGGTGTTGCTCTCTTTTATTCCATTTGCCGCGATGCATCTCACCGCGAATATCATGTCGCTCGGTGGCATTGCGATAGCCATCGGGGCCATGGTCGATGCGGCGATCATCATGATCGAAAGCGCGCACAAGGAACTCGAACATGAGCACACGGTTCGCGGCGGGGAACCGACCAACCCCCAACGCATCGACGCGATTCTTCGTGCTGCACGGAAGATGGGACGGCCCCTCTTTTTTTCACTCCTGGTCATCACCGTTTCGTTTGTCCCGGTATTTACGCTGGAGGGACAAGCCGGGCGTCTTTTTCAGCCCCTAGCCTTCACGAAAACCTTCGCGATGTTTTTTGCCGCGCTTCTCTCCATCACGCTGGTGCCAGTGTTAATGGTATTTCTCATTCGGGGACACATTACCCCGGAGGCGCACAATCCGATCAATCGCATTCTCATCGCGTTGTACCGGCCCGTCGTCGATTGGGTTCTGCGGGGTCGCAGGCTTGTCTTGGGAATCTCGCTGATCATCCTGATGCTCACGATCATTCCCGTCCTGAATTTGGGCAGTGAGTTCATGCCGCCACTTAATGAAGGAGATATTCTTTTCATGCCGACGGCCCCCAACGGCTTGGCGATTCAGGAAGCGTCACGCATCTTGCATGAGCAAAATGTGCGCCTGAAACAGATCCCGGAATTCCTCACCGTCTTCGGCAAGGCAGGCCAGGCCGAGACAGCGACTGATCCGGCGCCTCTCTCCATGTTTGAGACCACAATTCAAGTGAAGCAACCGAGTGAGTGGCGGCCCGGCATGACCTGGGAAAAACTTCAGGCGGAAATTCAGGATCGTGTCCGCACGCCGGGCATGGCCAGCGTGATCTGGATGCCGATCCAGACGCGCACGGAAATGTTGACCACCGGTTTTCGCTCAAATCTCGGGTTGCGGGTTTATGGCCCGAACATTCACGACATCGCCGAGACTGGGCAACAAATTGAACAGGCGCTCAAGGATTTTCCGGAGACACGCAGCGTCTTTGCCGAGCGTTCCGAAGGCGGACGTTATCTCGACATCAAACCCGACCGCGAAGTCATCGCGCGTTATGGTCTCAGCGTTGGCGACATCAATCAAATCGTGGAGACGGCCATCGGAGGAAATACAATCGGCTATACCGTCGAGGGTCGAGAACGCTATCCCATCAGTGTGCGCCTGGCCCGCGATTTTCGCGATAATGTGTCCGCGATCCGGCAGATTCCCGTGTCGATTCCGGGAGGTGCCCAGATACCTCTTTCCGAACTCGCTTCCATCCAATTTTCGAGCGGCCCGCCCGAAATTCGCAGCGAAAACGGGCAACTGGCGGCTTACGTTTCAGTCGATACGACGGCGAGCGACTTCGGCGGTTACGTGCAAAAGGCCGGGGAACGCCTGCGCCAGATGGTGCATCCACCGCAGGGCGTCTATTGGGAATGGGCCGGTTCATTCGAACAATTGCAACAGGTCGAATCGCGGCTTCTGGTCATCATTCCCTTTACGCTGCTCATCATCGTCCTGCTTTTGTATGTGAATACGCGCTCCATTGTGAAAACTGGCATCGTACTTTTGGCGGTGCCATTTTCCCTGGTCGGTGCTTTTTGGCTGCTCTATTTATGCGGATACCAGTTCAGCGTAGCGGTTGCGGTCGGCTTGATCGCACTGGCGGGAATTGATGCCGAAACCGGCGTGGTGATGTTGATCTACCTGGACCAGGCCTATGATGACCGCGTGGCACGAGGTGCCATGAATAACTTTTCCGATCTTATCGCCGCTGTAAAGGAAGGTGCCGTGCAGCGCATTCGTCCCAAAATGATGACGATGGCCGCCATTCTTTTCGGCCTGCTGCCCATTATGTGGAGCAACGGCTCGGGTTCGGAAATGATGAAACGCATCGCTGCGCCAATGATCGGCGGCGTGGTCACATCGGCCATCCTCGGACTGCTCCTCTATCCCGTTCTTTATGTCTTTTGGCGCAGCCGTCACCTGCCCGCGAAAGAAACCGGGATTTGACATTGGTTGCCGGTCGTCCCATAGAGAATAAGTTTATGCCCTTACGAGTTGCCTTTATCGGTTGCGGCCAGATTGCCAAAGATCATCTCAAGGGTTTGCGCGCTTTGCGTGAACAACCCGGCGCGCCTGAACTTCTCCTTTCCGCTGTATGCGATCCTTTCCCCGAACGCGCGGAAGCCTGGGTCAAGGAAACGGCCTCACTGGAAAATCCCAGCCCGGTGGTGGTGACCGATTATCGCGAGTTGCTAAAAGGACCGCAACGGCCCGACATCGCCAGCATCCTGGTGCCGCATCATCTGCATTTGGAAATTACGGAGGCATTCCTACACGCGGGAATCCCCGTGCAATTGCAGAAACCGATTGGACTTGGCCTTCGCGACGGTCGCAGGATCGTCGAACTGGCAACTGAAACGGGCGTTCCCCTCGTCGTTTCGGAACCGTCCGTGCTGGGGCGCGCAAACCGAAATACCATTCAATGGCTCCGTGCGGGCAAAGAGATCGGACGACCTGTTTTTATGATCGACCAGGCGGTGATCGACTTGGAGGGCGGTTTTTTCATGACGCCGTGGAGACATCTCAAGGGTTACGCGGGCGCGGGCTGGTTTATCGATCATGGCGTCCATCGCACTCACTGGATGCTGGAAGCCTTCGGTTCCTGTCGCACGGCCTACGCGCGGACTCGTCAATTGGAACCCTTGCGTCGCAATGAACGCTGGGGAGAAATTCCGGTGGACACGGAGGATGTGGCCGGTGCGATGCTGGAATTTGAATCGGGGCTGATCTGCCAGTGGAGCGTGATGAGCGGCGGTCGTGGCCAGGGGCATTGGCATGTGCAAGTTTGGGGTGAACGCGGCAGCCTGCACGGCCCAAATTATACTGTGAGCGGTTCCAAGACGCCGACGCCTCTGCCTGTGCCCGCAGAAGACTCGAACCTGCCGCTTGATCCATTCGCGCACAGTTTCCTCGAGTTGATTCAACTGATCCGCGATCCCAAGGCGGCGGTCATCAGTACGCCCGCCCGCGCCCTGGAGGCGGAAGCAATTGTCTATGCCAGCCTCGAATCGGCGCATACCGGACAACCCATTTCCGTGGCGGAAGTATTGTCGGGACAACATCACGCCTACGAAGATACCGTCTGGGCCGCGCGTGATGCCCTGCGCGCAAAAAATCTCGATCTATTCACCTGAGATAAACCGTTTGTCATGCACGGGATAACTTTCGCTAAAAAGAGGCCTGTTTCCCTTTTCGTTTTCTAACGGATACCCAGCTACTCTTTCTAAGAGCCATTAACGGCTAGTGTTGTTGCCTGATAGACTTGAGCATTTCAATTGCTTTGTTCCAGCCATCGGCAGTTCCGGTGAACGTTCCTCGCCAAGTCTTTTCACCTTCTATATTAAAAGCGAAAAACACTTGCTTATTGTCATCTTCAGCGCCGAATAAAACAAAATTAACCGGGAAGGACACGCCGACAATATGCCCCTCAATGAAGGGCTTGGCCCCGGTCTGAAATCGGGGATCCCCTTTTGAAGCCTCCACAAACTTCTTCGCCATCTGCTGCAAATAACCGGGAATTTTCTCCGACTTCAGGTCCACTGTCAGTGGAGTTAGCATTAGCAGGTCGGTATCTTTATCTATCAAATAAACGTTGTCCGGCTCGCTGTGAAATTCAATTTTCCAATCCGAGGGTGCGGTAACAATTAAAGGTCCATCACTAGCATCAGCTGCAGTGACCGCAAAGGACAAGATCAAGAATGTCCAGCAAAGGCAGAAGACTTTTACGGTAAGAACGGTTTTCATTCAGATTTCTACAAAAGGATGTGCTGCCTAAAAAAGTGCGCTCGAGAGGACTCGAACCTCCATGCCTTTCGGCACTAGTACCTGAAACTAGCGCGTCTGCCATTTCGCCACGAGCGCGGGAACTGATTACCACCCTTTTTGCGGCGGAGCAGCATACTACCCTCGTCGCCGGAGGGCGGGCAAGGAAAAGCGATGACCCGGTGCGCCCGGCGTCACCGTTGCCACGGAGCTTGCGGAGGAGGTGAACCCGCCGTAGGCTGTCCCGCTTATGCTTACGCTTGCTGAAATCAGCAAGAGCTTCGGCTCACGCACACTTTTTGAAGATGTCTCCCTGAGTATCAACCTGGGAGATCGCATCGCCTTGGTCGGGCCGAACGGCGCGGGCAAATCGACGCTTTTTTCCATTATCCTTGGCACCACGGAACCGGACAGCGGCTCGGTCGTGCTCGACCGCCATACGACGCTGGGTTATCTGCCCCAGGAAACGGCGGCAAGCGGCGAGGAGACCGTGCTGGAACTTGCGACCGCCATTACGCCGGAGCATGGGAAATTGATGCGCATCCTGTCCGAAGGCGCGCGCACGGGTAACACCGACACGGAAGAATATCACGATGCCCAGGGCCGTTTCGCGGAGTTGGGCGGACATCAGCTTGAGCCGAAAGCCAAGCGTATCCTGAGCGGCCTCGCTTTTCGTGAGAGTGATTTTGATCGTCCCGCGAAGACGATGAGCGGCGGCTGGATCATGCGCGCACACCTTGCGCGTCTTCTCGTCATGGAACCCGACCTCCTCATGCTTGATGAGCCGACGAATCATCTCGATCTCGAATCGCTCGGCTGGTTTCAAAATTATCTCACCTATTATCCCGGCGCGATTTTGATGATTTCGCATGACCGCGCCTTCCTCAACGAGCTGGTCGATTCGATCATCGAGATTCGTAACCAGCAGATCCATCGCTACCGCGGCAACTACGACGCCTATGTCGAGCAGAAGGCCCAGCGCCAGGAAATTCAGCTTGCCGCCTACAAAAATCAGCAGGCTGAGATACAGAAGCTGCAACAATTTGCCGACCGTTTCCGCGCGAAAGCTAGCAAGGCTTCGCAGGCCCAGAGCAAGCTGAAGCAGATCGAGCGCATGGAAAAGATCGAGGCGCCCGAGACGACGGAGCGCCGCATTCACATCAAGTTTCCCCAGCCAGTGCGCAGTGGCCAGCGCGTGATCACCCTCGACAAGATTCATCACGCCTATGGCGAACTCGTTGTCTATCGCGGGATTGATCTCGAAGTGGAGAAAGGCCAGCGCGTGGTGCTCGTCGGGCCGAATGGCGCGGGAAAATCGACGCTGCTCAAAATTCTTGGCGGCGTGTTGCCTGTGCAACAAGGCGAGCGGAAACTGGGGCACAATACCGAAGTCGGCTACTATTCTCAGAATCGCGTCGAGATGCTCAATCCCAACAACACCGTTTTGCAGGAAGTGATGAACATTCCGAACCCGGTGCCCGAAGTGACGGCGCGCACCATTCTCGGCTCGTTCCTTTTTCAGGGAGACGACGCTTATAAAAAGGTGAGTGTGCTTTCAGGTGGTGAAAAATCGCGCCTCGGCCTGATTAAATTATTGCTCAATCCGCCCAATCTCCTGCTCATGGATGAGCCGACGACCCACCTCGACATGGCGAGCATCGATGCGTTGATTGATGCGCTCAAGCAATACCAGGGGACGCTTATTTTCATCAGCCACGATGTCTATTTCATCCGTGCGCTCGCGCAGACCGTGCTTCATATCAGCGCGGGCAATCCCACGCCCTACTCGGGCGATTACGATTATTACCTCGATAAATCGGGGGCTTTGTCGGCGAAGCTCGGGCTTGTCGCGGGTGAACAACTTTCCAATGAAAGCCCCGGCAAAGCGGCCTCCGCGCCACGTGTCTCAAATTCTCCGGGCAAGTCCAAGGAACAAAAACGTCGCGAAGCCGGGGAACGGCAGGCGCTTTCCGCCTCACGCAAGCAGGCGCAGGCACACTTGGAAAAGGTCGAGCGCGAGATTTTTCAATTGGAGCAGCGTCACAAGGAGATCGTCGCCAGGCTGGAAACGCCCGAGACCTACCAGAACGGTGGCGAAGCCGTGAAACTCAACCGCGAACTCATCGAAAACGCCGAGAAACTGGAAAAGCTTAATGAAGCCTGGAACGACGCTACCGCCGAAGTTGCCATCCACGCGCCCGCCGCCGAGCCTGCGCTGAAAGCTTAGACCAACCTCCCCAAGTCACCGGGCAGGGGCGACTCGAAGCGCATCTCTTTACGTGTGACGGGATGGATGAAGCGAAGCGAACTGGCATGGAGCGCGAGACGCTTGATCGGATCCGTCTCCGCGCCATATTTCCCATCGCCCACAATCGGGCAGCCCGCATCGGCGAGTTGCACGCGAATCTGGTGCCGACGTCCCGTTTCGAGCGTTAATTCAACCAGCGTTGTCGCCTTGGCTTTTTTCATCACACGATAACGGGTCAAGGCACGACGCGTTTTCGGGCTCTCTTTATCGCTATAAACCTTGAGAGGATTTGATTCGTCGAGATGCGAATCGAACAGTCCCGCATCGCTGGGTGGTGCGCCCTCGACGACGGCCCTGTATTTTTTCTCCACCGCATCCCAATCATTCTGGAGTACGGTTTTGGCCGATTCGCTTTTCGCAAAGATCATCAACCCTGATGTTTCGCGGTCGAGACGATGAACGATCCAGACGCGCTCGCGGCTGAACTGGTTGCCTTGTCGCACATGATCGGTGAGAAAGACATAGGCGGTCTTTTCCAGTTCCGACGGACTGGCGATACTCAAAAGCCCAGCCGGTTTCTCGATCACGATGATGTCGTGATCCTCGTGTTTGACGCGGACGCCACCTTGCAGCGCAGTCTCCGGTGGCGCGAGACCCTTGGCCCGAATCTCCACCTTGTCGCCGGGTTTGAGCCGATGATCGAATTGCGTGACAACACGGCCATTCACGGTGACCGAGCCAAACTTGAGCCAGGTACGAACCTGTTTCTTTTTCGTATCGGGCCACGCCTCGAACAAATAGACGAGGAGTTCCGAGGGTTGGGACACGGTGCGCGCGGGAGGCATGGCATCACTCTAGCCATGTGATATGGCGATTCACAATGAGCGACGCTCGATTCAAAAACTTTGTCATCCCGAGCTTGTCGAGGGACCTCTCATTATTCTGCTCGTTTGATATCGCATGAGTAAATAGTTAGAGGTCCCTCAACAAGTTCGGGATGACAGGCTTTTTTAAAATAAATATCCTAACTTTTCCGCGCCTGGACGGAATCCACGGTCTTCGCAATTGAATTCGCGGGAAGGATGCCGCGCCAGCTTACACCCGGATAAACAAGCGAGCGACGACCCAAAATCGAGCCGGGATTCAGCACCGCGTTGCAACCGACCTCGACATCGTCGCCGATCAGCGCGCCAAACTTGCGCAGGCTAGTATTGAGAACGGCGTCACCCACGCGCAGTGCAATGAAATCGCCGTTTAATTTGAGGTTGGAAACGATAACGCCCGCCGCGAGATGAACGCGCGCACCCAAAATCGAATCGCCCACATAATTAAAATGAGGCACCTGGCAGCCATTGAAGAGAAAGCTATTCTTGATCTCGGTCGAGTTGCCGATGATTGATCCCGCGCCGATAACCACATTTTCCCGGATATAAGCGCCGTGTCGAATTTCGCAATTCGCCCCGATCCACGCCGGGCCTTTGATGTAAGCGCCCGGTTCGATCACCGTATTTTTGCCGATATAGACCTGTTCACCGATGACCGGCTGGCCGATAAGTTTGCCGTGATTGCCGGGCTTGAGATGCTCCTCGAGATAGAGTTTGAGCTTCGGCAGAATTTCCCACGCCTGCGTCACACCATCGAAAATCGCGGCATGCTCGGTTTGCTTGAGATCGAGATAATCGGCGGGGAGGAAAGTGGGCGTACTCATAACGGCTTGGGCGGGGTCGTTGAATCTGACTTTATCTCCGAATGTGTCCCCGGAGGCGAGATAAACTGTCGCCAGGCGAGCAGGGCAGTGGCCACGAGCATGACGCCCGAGAGCAATTGCCCCTGAGTGATCGTACCGAACCAAAAGCCGATGTCGGAATCGGGTTCGCGAAACTGTTCGCCCATCATGCGCAAAACCGCATATCCGGCCATGAAAGTAAGAGCAACCGCGCCTTCCCGTTTCGTGGAAAAACGCACAATAATAAGAATGATCTGAAGCACCAAACCTTCGAGCAGCGCTTCGTAGAGTTGCGAAGGATGCCGCGGCACGTTCACATCGTTGACCATCGGCGCATCTGAAAAAATCACGCCCCACCAGGCATGCGTGGGACGACCCCACAATTCGCCATTGAGAAAATTGGCGCAACGACCGAGCGCCAGGACAATCGGGGTACAGAGAGCGGTCGCATCGGCAAGATTGTAGAACCGGATTTTCTTTGCGCGCGCGTAGAAAATCATCACCAGGATAACCCCGAGAATGCCACCGTGACTGGCCATCCCGCCTTTCCAAACGGTGAAGAAGTAGGTCGGATCAGTGAAGGTCTGACGCGGAGCATAGAGCAGACAATAGCCGAGGCGTCCGCCGAGGATGACGCCTGCCATCGCAATCCAGACGACGTAATCGGAAATCGCATCGCCGCGCAGCACGCTCCAACCGCGCTTCGCCTGCCAGTGTAGAACAAAGAAGAGGACGCAGAATCCGGCCAGGTATGCCAGGCTGTAATACCGGATTCCCCATTCATTTCCCGAGAACCGGCCCCAATCCCACAGGAAGGGATGTGGGTGCCAGTTAAAATAGGCGAAGAGATGCATGTTAAACCGTAGCGATAGTCAATGACCTCAGCTACAGGTCAGTATCTATTCCTCGTCTTTATAATTTTCCATCAATTCGATGATGTTGCCCTCGAGATCGCGGAAAAAAAGAATCCGAACGCCCCATCCACAATCGATGATGGGATCGGCCTGCGCGCCGTCGGCCTTTATCCCTTCCAAAATGGGATCGATATTCTCGACATCAAAGGCCAGGTGCTTAAATCCGATTGGCTGTTCACCACCTTTTTGACCCGTTGTTTTCGCCGGATCGGTGGGGAATAATTCCAGTCGAACCGTGCCGAGTTTCAACATGAAGAATTCATTCGGCTTTCCGGCATTAAACGTGCGCGACCGTTTAAAGCCAAAATGTTTGGTGTAAAAAGCCTCCTGGGCCGCGAGGTTACGGCAGCCGAAGGCGATATGGTTGAAGGCGGGTAAGGTAGGCATAATAGGAAATATCTAGGCTTAGAACGGTGGCGGCAAAAGCTAAATCGATTATAAAACCACGCTGTCGGAGTTCCCAAACTGGATGCGCAGGTCCGGCACCAGCGAAACAGACCTGCCCGGTGGAACCTCCAGCGAACCACCAGCGGCAGGCAAGCTGGTCCAGGTCTGCTGGGACAAATTTTTGAGCCCCCAAACATCAGGCCGGGTCGGATGAGGTGCCATTTCCGCCATGACTTCGGAGTAATCATTACGCCGATTGTGATCGAGATGATGCGGATAAAGCTTCGTGTTTTGGTTGAGAACCACCGTTTGATGCCCGATGCGCAAACGCAGGGGTGGCGGCAGCGCCTCGTGACAAAACCAACATTCCTGCTCAGGCACGTCACCCGGTAGTTCACCTTGATCGGACAGAAAATTTTCCGCACCGCACTTGTGACAGTAAAAAATCTGGTCGCGCATACGGGTAAAGGTCGCACGCCATTCGCTTTCGCGGACGCGGGCGCCGGGATCGCGCATTCCGGTCGTAAAGGCCCGGGTGAAGACCTGCCGCAGGTAACGCGGATAAAAATTCCAGAAGAGAAGGGCGTTGTCGTGAAGGCCGGGCACGGGACGATTCGTGTCGCGCTCGGGATCGAAAACAAAAGTTGCTTCGCTGCCGTAGAGCTTGTGCATTGCTTCCAAATCAAGGCAGTCGATCTCCGTCTCACGATGACCTTCGAGCGGATGATGTACCATGAGCATGTAGAAAAGGATCACAGCCATGGAATAGAGATCTGTCTGGATGTTGGGCTTCGCCGTTCCGCAGACGACTTCAGGTGCCATGAAACGGGGTGTTCCAAGCACGCCGCTCAACCCCTCCCCATCCACGGCGACATTGTCGTTGTCGCAAATGGAAATTTGTCCCGTTTTCGGATCGAGAAAGATATTGCCGAACGAGATGTCGCTGTAACAGAGACCGATGGAATGAAGCCGCAAAAAACTGTCGGCCAACTCGAGCGCCACGTTGGTGAGAGTGCGAAAGGTGGGATCGACTTCGCGGTTCATCAATTCAGCCAGGCTGCGATAACGAGGCTCCCGCAACGGCATCAGATAGCCAAAACTGGGCACCCCCTGGCACAGCGCAAGATCAAGCGGCCAAAGAAAACGGTCATTGGGAGCGCCTTTATGCACCAGCCGTTCGATGGCGGCGCGCTGTTCCATCGTGGCATTTTTTTGGAAATACCATTTCAGGGCATATTCCTGATTATTCATCAGGGCACGATAAACCTCACCCTGGCCGCCCGAACCAATGAGTTCCCGGACTTCGCATCGCTCTCCTGCGATTTCAAGCCAGACCGTTTGCCCGGGGCGAAAACTAGAACTCATAAGTTTTTGTGAAATTTTCTTCCTCCGACGTCATTCCAAACCTGGCAAACTCTGGACAAAGGGCTTGGTTAGTTCGGCCCCCGCCACAGATTGCAACGCATTGATGCGAACGGCCAGACCCACGGTAATATCATCCCCGCTACCATCGTGCGAGGATTCGCTCAACCATTCCTCGAGATTTTTGCCTACAAAATCGGGACCGTTCTCGCGCAGATAGGCAAGAAAATCGGCACCGACCCTAAAGAAGCCTTCATCATCGCCAAAACAATTCGCGTAACCATCAGTGGAAAGCATGATCATGGCGGGCACACCGCCACGAATGGGTTTGACGCACACTTGAAATTCCCTGATCGCGTGGTTGGTGCAGAGCGAAGCGGTTTCATTGGCGTAAAACTGATGATTTCTCTTCAACGGGCGTGAGACGTGTCCATCCGCATTGACGGTCAGTATGTCTCCATCGCCCAACTGGGCATAAAGAATGTACCGCCGGGTGATCACCACCACGATAAGCGTCGCGCCGTAGGCGAGATACGCGCTGCCCGGTATCTCCATGCCGGGTTTAATCACCGGTGGCGGTTCGGGAAAGGCAGCGAAATCGAGCGGGGAAAAGGGATTGGCCGCAAGGTCTGCACGCACGGCACTGCGCCACGCAACGAGAAGCATCCGCATCCATTTTGTTTTCGCCTGACGACGAATGCTGCTCAGGGGCGCATCGGCCTGCTGTTGAATTAACTTTCCAAGAACGCGCAGGGCGCATTCGGTGGCGAGAGCCGAGCCGCGATCACTTCGAAAACTGCGCGAATTGCCGTGACCATCCGCGACGGCAAGAAAAAGCGGGTCGCCAGCACAGGCCGGATTTTTCAGGCGGATCGCATCCTGATTTTTCATGCCATTACGCTGGTGCGACTCTCCCCGCACGGTGGCGCTTAGCGCAGTCCAGATCGATGACATACAAGTTTTACCACACGTCGGCTTCGTTGGCCTGGATTGCCTCCGAGCCAACGGGAACGGTTGCTGGAAGACCCTCCGGTGCCTTGACTCCTTCCGAGACTGAATCGGAAAGCTGGCTGGCGGGGGATGAGACTGATTTGAGCACGGCAGTGGAAACCCAGCGGATGTGTTCGACAAGCGCTTCCGGATTACTGGCTTGAAACGGGCGAAGGTTATCATTGGCAACAAAGGCGCGGAAAATATCCCGTGCCTCGTTGGAAGTGGCATCATCCCCGATGGCGACGACGATACGCAGCGCCTTCTGTCCCCATGGTTTCGACATGAGATGCTCGAGACCAACTTGAAAATCGTCCGTGGGCAGGCCATCGGTTATCAATGCGAGAATGGGAGGCAAGGCGCGGTCGGTGATAAGCGGAGCCTGCAAGGCATCGCCAACCATGGTCAACGCTTCGCCCAGGGCGGTAACGCCTCCGGCCTCTATGTCTTCCCAGCGATATTCGGAGACGGGTGTCGATACTTCACCCACCCAGTGCGCCTGATCAGCGAAACGGATCGCACTGACATAAACCGACGCATGAGGGTTTTCCCGGGCCACATTTTGCATGTGGGGAATCGCCTCGCGAATCGCGTTGTTGAGCGCTTGAATCTTGCCATCCACACGCATGGAACCCGACCCATCGGCCAGCCAGATAAAATTAAGCTGACGCGAGGTCATTTGGCCGCCGGGACGTCGCGGTGCCATCGATTGTTCGCTCATGGATGTCTCAAATCACGCTGGTTCACAGAATCCAAAGCGTAGCGCAAGGCGAAGCAGGCGTAAAGGAGAGGCGGTGCGTTTTACCTAAAAAAAGCAGGCCTTCGAGACGCTTCAACTGGACAACACCTGTTTCATTCTGCTCGCGCCCCATAAAGTTTTATTCTATAAAATCACCATGAAGATTTATCGCGTGCGCGATAAGGCACACCAAATCCGCATGGCAACGTCGGATGACGGCGTGAATTTTTCAGGCCTCAGTGGTGACCTTTCTTTCGGAGAAGTCAAAATCACCAATGAGCGCATTGAAGTCCTCGGGTTACTCGCCCCCGTCGAGCCTAAAACCATCTATGGGATCGGCCTGAATTACCGGAAACATGCCGAGGAAACTGGCGCGAAAGCTCCTGAGCATCCGATCGTTTTCCTGAAAAGTCCGACAGCGATTCAGGATCCTGAAGGGCCAATTATCCTGCCTCGGCATCTGCGCAGCGACCAGGTCGATTTTGAAGGGGAACTAGGCGTTGTCATCGGTTACGAATGCAAGAACGTCTCCGCTGCGGACGCCCTGGATTATGTCCTCGGTTATACCATCGGCAACGATGTCAGTGCCCGAGACTGGCAGAAGATTTGGGGTGGTTCCCAGTGGTGTCGCGCAAAGACATTCGATACCTTTTGTCCGCTTGGCCCTACCCTTGTAACGAGCGACAGCGTGAAGGATCCGAATAACCTCGCCATTTCGACCCGTGTGAATGGTGTGACCATGCAACAAAGCAATACGCGGGACATGATTTTCAATGTCCCAAAAATCATCGAGTTCCTGAGCGGCAGCACGACACTTGAAGCGAATACCTTGATTTTAACCGGCACACCCGAAGGCGTGGGCATGGGACGTAAACCGCCTGTTTATCTCAAGGCGGGCGACGTAGTGGAGATTGAAATTGAAGGGATCGGCATCCTGCGCAATCCGGTGATCGAAGAAAAAGTTTCTTAAAAAAGAGTGTCATTCCGAATGGAACCGAGCCACCAAAGCTCTTGCAAGCAGCAGACTATCCCGAGGTGGAATTGAGGAATCGGTTAGTAAAAGTTTTTCATACCGAGTCACTTATATGTCCCGGCAACCCGCCATCTATATTTTAGCCAATGTTTATCGTACGATCTACATTGGGGTCACAGGCAATATCGAACAGCGATTATGGCATTATCGCGAGAGGAAAGAAAACGGGTGGGCCAAACGCTACGGGTTGGATCGCTTGGTTTATTATGAACTATTTCCGGACATGACAACAGCCATTGCACGTGAGACTCAACTCAAAAAATGGAATCGAAGTAAAAAATTAAAACTCATCGAAAAGATGAATCCTCAATGGTCGGATTTATCGGCTCATTGGGAAAATGGCAGCATACCGATTCCTCGACTTCGCTCGGAATGACGCGATAGGTAAACCGAGGGTTTCTAAAAATAAAATAGGCTCTATTGTTTTCCCATGAACCTTGACGTATATCGCCGACTCCTGGCGGGTGACTCACTCACCTTTGTTCTCTCACCGAGGGCATTGTGGCGGCTGACAGGCCCGGACAGCGCGCGCTATCTCAACGGCCAAGTCACCAACGACATCGTCGCCCTCAAGGATGGCCAAGCCTGTTACGCGGCCGTATGCACAGCCAAGGGACGCATGGAGGGCGATGTGCATGTGGCGCTTCACGGCGCGAAATTTTATCTCGATGCCGATTTGGCCTTACACGAAAGCCTTGGCGCACGATTGGAAAAATATCTTATCGCCGATGATGCCCTCTTTGAAGATGTGACCGATCTTTGGAAACTAAGCCATGTTTTTGGCGTCACCGCACCACCTGCGCCTGAAGCAGGATTTGTCATTTCAAATGCACGATTCGGATTACCGGGGCACGACGTCTGGACCTCGGGTTCAAGTCCGATCATGGTGGGCGAAAGCGTGGAAGCCGATGTAATCGAAACCTTGCGCCTCGAACATGGCATCCCGTATTGGGGCATGGAATTGACCACGACGACGCTGCCGCCCGAAGCTGGTCCACGCATGATCCAAGCCATCAGTTATACCAAGGGTTGCTATGTCGGCCAGGAAACCATCGCCCGGCTCAAAAGCGTGGGGCACGTCAACCGCACTCTCGTCTTTTTAAAGTCCGATTCGGCCTCTTTTCCGGAAGCCCAAGCTAAGCTTATGCAGGGTGACCGCGAAATCGGGGTTGTCACCAGCGCCGGATTTTCCCCGCGACTGGAAAAAGGAATCGCCCTGGCCTATGTGCAGCGTCAGCTCGCCGAGGTGGGAACAGTGTTGCAGGCCAAGAATCTTGACCTGACGGTAACGACGCCTTTAAGTGCTGCAAAGCCATGAAGAAATCACAGTTCGGTCTAATCTTGATAGTTGTTCTGCTGGCGGGATGTGACCACCACAAACCCGCGAATCAGGCGCAATCGGAGGCAGGCAGTGCGACGGTTGCACGAAGTGATTCCGATCTTACCGGACAACCGACTGAGGAAACCTCGTCATCCAATAAAACTTCTCCCCAGGAAAAGCCCGTTTCAGCCCCCGTCGAGTCCGAGTCCAGCAAGCTTGATTCCTCTCCCGGTGCCGTTTCCGAGGCTGCTTCGATGCCCGCCACCAATACGCCAGCTTCGACTCCGCCGACAGATTCCCCGCCCGTGGTAATTTCCACGCTGCCGCCATCCGATTCACAGGCATCCAGAAAAGAAACCGAGCAAGAACAGGTTGTGGTGCTTCGGACATCGTTCGGGCGCATCATCATCAAATTGGATGACACCGCCGCGCCCAAGACTTGTGAGAATTTTCGCAAGCTGGTTTCCAATGGGTTTTATAACCACACGACATTCCACCGGGTCATCCCGAATTTTATGATTCAAGGAGGCGATCCCAATTCCAAATCGAATGATCGCGCCAATGACGGCCAGGGAGGGCCGGGTTATACCCTGTCACCTGAGATCGGGCTGAAACATGATCGTGGCGCTGTTGCCATGGCCCGGCTACCCGATTCGGTGAATCCGCAGCGCGAATCGAACGGAAGCCAATTCTATATTTGCGTCGCTCCCTGCCCGAGCCTCGATGACCAATACACGGTTTTCGGACACGTCATCAAGGGGATGGATGCGGCAGTCAAGATCGCAGAGCAATCCCGTGACAAACGGGACGATCCACTTAACCGGATCGAGATAGAGGCCAGCCTTGAATCCAAGGACAAGGCTCTCGCGGAAAGCCCGGCCGTCAATCCCTAAGGAATTCAACGACCGGGCGTGCCCTGCTAATTTAGGACGAAAGAGCGTATCTCGCTTCACCGATCTTATTGATTCCCTTGATCTTTTTACCAGTCGTATAGAACCAGCTAAAAATATTGCCCGGTTTGACCTTCAACTTGGCAGCCAATTCCTTGACGGTGATCCCACTGGAACCAGCGCTTTTCAGCGCCTTGAGCAGCGGTTCTTTCAAACGCTTGCCGCGTTTACTCCGCTTGCCCGTCTTTGCAGCTCCTTTGACAGAGGGGGGACGACCCGGCTTGCGACCCCGCCGTTTCGGAACTGATCCTCCGCTCTCAAGTGACCTGAGAGCCTGATCGACCCGATCCAGCTTCGTCTGAAGCGATTCTTTTTCTTTTACCAGACTGATTAGCTGCGCTAATTGAGCGCTACTTAGATTAGATAATGACATGTGACATAGTTATAGGATTAGCATCTGAGACGCAACTCTATATTTTATCTAGATATAAAATAATACAGATATATTTCGGAATCCTATTCGGGTGGATTTGCATTGGGCGCATCCAACTTGACTTTACCACCCCATGAGATAATGCGCGCCTTTGCTCCCGCCGCCTCGGCTTCGGCTTTCTGCTTATTGGCATTATAGGCCAGTGAAAGGCTTGACCAGACAAACTGATTATTCGGATCGATTTCTGCCGCACGTTTACCTGCCTCGATCGATTCTTCATATCGATCCAGTTTATAGAGAGCCATGCTCAAGGCGTGCCAGCCATCCTGAAATTGGGGATCCTGCTCGATAACCTGACGAAAATATTTCACCGACTCTTCCAGTTCGCCGATCGCCAGCGCACCGTTCCCCTCATCCATTAATTCATCTATTGTCGGCATGGAGTGATCCTAGAATCTATTTCGCAATTAATCGACAAATAGTCTCCACCAACGAATCGAGCGTCGATGCTGGCGCTTGGGCGGCGATTTCATAACCTAGTTTTTTTAATGTGGCGCTTGTAACCGGCCCCATGCTGATGATTTTCGGCATAGGCGCATCCGGCACCGATTGAAGATTCAACGCATGCCAATTTTCCACCGTGCTTGAACTGGTAAACATGATCCAATGCGCCCCTTCCTGCACATAGCGAGCACGGACTCCAGTCGGATCTTCCTGTTCCGGTTGCGTATCATAGAGAACCCATTCCTCCACAACACCACCGCCCGTGCGCAACCGATTCGTCAATTCCGCATCGGCGAGACGCCCGCGCGGCAGGCAAATGCGCTCAGATGAAGCCATACGACCAATCAACACCTCGGCTAATTTTTCCGTTGTGAAAATATCGGGTTGTAAATCGATTCGTAAATGGAGATCGGACAGTTTCTTCGCTGTAGCCGATCCGACCGCTGCGATCTTGACTGACCCCAAATCCCGCAAATCCGGCGTAACTTTAAAGAACTCGGAAAAGAACAAATCGACTGCATTCGGACTGGTAAAAACGACCCAGTCGAAATGTTGCGAGAAAACCTTGAGCGTCTTTTGTTGAACATCACCAAGCGAAAGCGGCACGATACGAATGGTCGGAATTTCAAGAACATCGGCTCCCAGTTGCGCGAGCCGTTCCGTCAGGCCGCTGGCCTGCTGACGCGTACGAGTCACAACCACGCGCTGGCCCCAAAGCGGCAATGCTTCATACCAATTCAGCTCGCTTCGTAGTTTCACAACATCGCCAACAATAATGATGGCGGGCGCTTTAAAGCCGCGTTTCTCCACGAGATCGGCGATGGTTCCCAGCGTTCCCTCCAGGCTTTCCTGCCGCGCCGTGGTACCCCACCGCACCAGCGCGACGGGCATTGCTGGATCAGCTCCCTCCGTCATCAAACGATCAGCGATTTCCCTTAGTCTTTTCACTCCCATGAGAAATATTTTCGTTCCGCGCAGTTGTGCCAATTGAGGCCAATCAATGGTGGAGTCAGGCTTAGCCGGATCCTCGTGTCCCGTGACGAATGTCACCGTCGAGGCAAAATCGCGGTGTGTGAGCGGAATGCCAGCGTAAGCGGGCGCAGCAATCGCCGACGTAATGCCCGGCACAACCTCGAATGGAATTCCTGCACGTGCGAGATTCTGCGCCTCCTCACCACCCCGGCCAAAGACGTAGGGGTCGCCGCCCTTGAGCCGCACAACCTGCTTTCCTGCCCGGGCATGCTCAATCAGGAGGAGGTTGATTTTATCCTGCGTCAATCTCTGCACCGAACCCGATTTCCCGGCATAAACGATTTCTGAACCAGGTCGCACCCATCTCAATATTTCCGGATTGCAGAGATAATCATAAACAAGCACATCGGCCTGCCTGATCAATTGTTCCGCACGAAGCGTGATCAGACCCAACGCACCGGGTCCGGCACCGACAAGATAGACACGCCCCGTTTTCACCAATTCGCTCATCGGGAAATCTCCTCCGCAAGCGCGCGGCCCAACGCTTCGGGTTGGTCAATCGAACCGGACCGCACTCCGCTTCTCGGTGCCGTTTCATCCCCAAGCCATGCGATCCCGTGAAGTTTCAACCTATTTTCCGGGCAAATCTCGGCATAAGCCGCGATGGGCTGCTGGCAGCCGCCACCCAATGCCTGAAGAAAGGATCGTTCTGTCGCAACCTGGGTTGCGGTCATCGAGTCATTCAGCACATTCACAATCCCGGAGATGTCGCTCGCTCCATCCCGAATTTGTAAAGCCAGTGCGCCCTGCCCCGGCGCGGGCAACATGATGGAAAAAGGCAATGGCGTAATAGTCAAACCGGAGACTTCGGGCCGTAATCGCTCCAACCCTGCAGCGGCGAGAATCAATCCGCTCCAATTCTGATTCTCAAGGAATTTGCGCAAGCGCGTATCGATATTGCCACGAATTTCCGCCGCCTGAAAATCGTTTCGGGCCAATCGCAATTGCGCGGCACGACGCGGACTGCCCGTGGCGATGATAGCCCCGGCAGGAAGTTCATTGAAATTCTTTGCACCCCGGGTAATCAACACGTCCCGCGCATCGACCCGTTTCGGAATCGCCGCGAGGATGAGGCCTTCCGTATCGCTGGTCGGCAAATCTTTCAGGCTATGCACGGCCAGGTCGATTTCGCTGCTTAAGAGCGCGCGCTCCAGTTCCGCCGTGAACAGCCCCTTCCCCAACGGCTGACTGGAGGAGGCATCGGCTTGTTCCGAAAGTCGATCTCCCTGCGTCTTGATGATTTTTATTTCAAAGCTGAGATCGGGCCACGCACGTTGCAAATCCATCATGACGAGCTTCGTTTGAGCGAGCGCCAAGGCGCTGCCGCGACTACCAAGAATCACCGGTTTCACGCTACGACCAGCCCCGTCCGCATGTCATCCTGTCCGGGTTCTCCCGCCTGCCGATTCGCCCAGGCCATGTACCGCTCGACGTGTGGCTTGAGAATTTCGATGCTGCGGGTGATTTCGGCCTGCCTTTCACGTAGATGCGCATGGGCAATCGATTGCAGATCATCGATATCGTAGAGGTAAACGTCGTCGAGCAGATTGATCGATGGCTCGAAATCACGCGGCACCGCAAGATCGATCAGGAAAAGCGGTCGGCGCTGACGCCGTTTCAAGAGAGTCTCGAGCTTGGACTGTGTCAGAACATAATGAGGCGCGCTGGTGGAACTGATCATGATGTCCACATCGGCGGCGCGATTTTCCCATTCATCCCAGTGCACGGCCTCGCCTTTGAGTTCGAGCGCTAGCGCCTCAGCACGGTCAAGAGTGCGATTGGCAACGAGAATCGAAACCACACCATGACTGAGAAGCGAACGGGCGGTTTTTTCACTGGTATCCCCGGCCCCGATTACCATCACGCGACAGTCGTGAAGCTCGCCAAAAATTTTTTCAGCAAGGTCGACCGCAACCGAACCGACCGAGACACTTCCGCGCGTGATGGCCGTGCGCGAACGAACAGCTTTTGCGGCGGCGAAGGAAGATTGGAAAAGCCGGTTGAGCCACTTGCTGGTCTGGCCATGCTTGTGCGCAATCTGGTAGGCATCCTTCAATTGTCCGAGAATTTCGGTTTCACCCACGACCATCGATTTCAGTCCCGACGCGACCGAAAAGAGATGCTCCACGCACGGCACGTCATGGAACTGAAACGACAGGGGCGCAAAGTCCTCCATCACACCATGAAAACGGCAAAGAAAATCAGGCCACGCCGCGGCGGCCCGCTCGGGTTCCGATGTGGCTCCAAAGTACTCAACCCGGTTGCAGGTGGAAACCAGAACCGCCTCGCGTAAGCCGAGGAGTTGCTTCATTTGTTTCAACGCCTCGGGTAATTGCACATCGCGAAAAGCGACTTTCTCTCGCAATTCGATCGGCGTTTTTTCGAAGGTCAACCCTCCGCAAATGATATGCGCACTCATGGGTTAACACTCACCTCATGTGGAAAAACGTGCGATGCGCTCAGGGAATTAATGCCCCAGAACGTAAGCAGAATGAAAATATAACTGGCCACGGAAAGCAGCGCTGTCTTTTTGTGACTGAGCCGACCTGCCCACAAGACCAGAACCAGGGCGGCGTAAATTCCCCAGACCACCGCCGACCATACGATCTTGACCCAGTCCTCGGAGTTTTGATGCGGAATGAAAAATCCGAGGAAGGCCCCGGCTGAAAAAATGATGAAACCCAAAATAAGAATGCGCTGCTGGACGTCCTCAAGTCGTCCGACATTGGGCAAGGCATAAAACCAGGAGGTCAGGACGTGACGTTTCAACTGACGTTCCTGGATGAGATAGGCCAGCCCCGCCATGGCGGCGACCCCAAGCACGCCCAGCCCCAGCAAAGCAAGCGTGGCGTGGAGTTCCAATTGCCATCCGAGATGCGGCATGGCGCTGGGCAAATCGATGGGAGCCGTGAGAGCAAAAAAGTTGATGAGAAATACAATGGGCGCAGTGAAAGCCCCCAAAATCGACATGTGATAGGCTGGACCAACCACGAGATAGGTCAGCACCAACGACCATGAAAAAAAGGCGAGCGTCTCAAACAGATTGGTAATCGGGCAATGTTGGATCGCCTCCCCGCGTTGATGCAGAAAAAGCGTATGAAAAACAAAAGCGAGCGCAATCAGAAGGAACGTCCAGCGATTGGCAATCGGTCGCTGCGATCCCAGGGCGTAGAGACCCCATCCCGCGCTGGCCAGGTAGCCGAGCGTGGCCAGAAAAAGCCAGAGATGATCATGCACTCCCCTAGTTAAACTTAAGATGGTACGGAGCGCAAGATTGGGGTCTTTAAGTTATGAGTGACTATTTTTATTTTTCCACCCACCGATGAGCATCATCGACATAACCCTTAACAAACGCATTGGAGTTTTTTAGGTTCCATGCCATATTCAAATGCATGAGCGGTATCAATTTCGTGATTGATGAACATGGTAAAAAAACGGCCGTCGTCATTGATTTGAAAAAACATGCAGAACTTTGGGAAGATTTTTACGACTCTGTTCTGACACGTTCCCGCAAAAATGAACCGCGTGAATCCTTGGAGAGCGTAAGAAACCGTTTGAAGGTTAAACAGACGGCCCATGCCTGATTATTCCGTCACTTTTGCGCGTTCGGCTCGCAAAGAATTGGAAAAGCTGCCGCCCACAATAGCCGGGCGTATATTGGGCAAAATTGAAAATTTAGCGATTGCGCCAAGACCCCATGGTTCCCTTAAACTACAAGGCGAAAAAAACCTCTGGAGAATAAGGATTGGAGATTACCGCGTGGTTTATGAGATTCATGATGATAAGAAATCAATCGATGTGGCTATCGTTCGCCACCGCAAGGATGTCTACAGGGACAGCTAAAAGCCCCATCACTGCAATACGTTATTCTTCTCATCCAACCGAACGATGATCGGCTGATGCTTGGCGGCGAGTTCTGCGGGAACCTGCGCAAAACTCATGATGGTCAGGCGATCTCCGATCTTGCCGAGATGGGCCGTCGCGCCATTCAATTCGATGACGTTAGTTCCGGCACGACCAAAAATGATATACGTCTCAAAACGCTCGCCGTTATTGATATTACCCACGAGGATTCGCTCGTACGGGAGGAACCCCGCCTTCTTCGCCAGGTCTTCCGCCACGGTGAGGCTGCCCTCGTAGTGGAGACTGGCCCCAGTCACAGTGGCGCGGTGAAGTTTCGATTTCAGGAGTGTATAGTGAGACATGCGACGACTTGAATGGGTAAAACTATATCACAACGGCGCGATTTATTCGATTTCGCGGACACGTTCGAGATGACGCCCGCCATCGAACGGCGTCTTGAGAAAAATCTGCACCAATTCAAGTGCGATATACTCGGAAATCATGCGCTGGCCAATGGCGATGACATTGGCGTCGTTGTGCCGGCGACTCAATTCGGCGGTCTGCGTATTCCAGACATAGGCACAGCGAACGCCCTTCACCTTGTTCGCCACCATGGCCTCACCGTTGCCCGAGCCGCCGAAGACGATCCCTCGCTCACACTCACCGCTGGCCACCGCCTGGGCGGCTGGCCGGACGAATGCTGGATAAGACACCGGTTTCTCGCTATCGGTACCGCAATCCTTCACTTCATGACCAAGTGACAGAAGCAGGGCTTTCACCTTCTCCTTGTAAGCGAAACCTGCGTGATCGGAACCGAGGGCAATTTTCATGATGGGAAGAAGAAAGAATTCTTCAACTCTGCACGGGTGTCAATGCAGGCTTTAGATCACTTGTTTAAAATTTCGTTAAAAAACTATTTAACCTCCTGCCACGAACCGATGATCGCGACATTCTGACAACTTCTGGATGCAAAATCGTACCGGCATTGCAAAAAGTGAAACCCTCCCACTTGGCCAAAAACTTTTTGGATAAAAATATAATCGGTCGAGGGATCTATCTTCTGAAAATCGGTGTAGTTACAAAAAATCACCTTGTGACCGTCGATGACCATCCCAACAAATTGCCGGGTATAGGCATTATAATTTTTCCCGATCAAAACCAACTCACCCTGCATGTCCCTGGCTGAATCGGGCGGAAAATCCGTGGGATTCTTCGCCAGGTCGGGGTAAATAACGCTTAGGTCGGTCGCGCCACGATGGATCAGTTCGCGAAATGTTCTCTCCGCCACCACCACACTATTCGCCGAAGGTGTCCAAAAACCGGTTATTTTAACATCCTCGGGCAAACTGTCCGCAAACTCGGCCTTATGATTGGAAGCATAGTTCTCGGGAACGATGTAGCTGACGTGAGAATCCATCGAGACCTTAAGGAAGGAGTCATCAGCACGAATTGCCGACATGATGCCGTGGATCGCCAGAAATGAAATCACTAGCCCGAGGCGCACATTCCTTGTTTAGCACAGCGAAGACTCTCTAAACACTCCATTTTTATCATCAGGGTTGTCGAATAGCTTCTTTAATAATTCAGTCATCCCGAGCTTTTCTCGGCGGCTTTCTCGTCGAAAAAGGCTCGGGATGACAGCGGCTGAATAATCATGTAAATCATATTAATCCTGTCCAAAAAGTTCCCTGCCTTTTCCTTCCGTTAAATTTTTTCCATGAACCGCATTCACCTACTGCCCGAGCACGTTGCCAATCAGATCGCGGCGGGAGAAGTCATCGAACGCCCGGCATCGGTGTTGAAGGAACTGCTCGAAAATTCGCTCGATGCGGGCGCAACGCAGATCGATGTGCAGATCGGCGCAGGCGGACGGAGCCTTGTCTCCGTCACCGACAACGGTTGCGGCATGAGCAAGGACGACGCGTTGCTCTGCCTCGAACGCCACGCCACCAGCAAGCTCCGCGATAGCGACGATCTCGACCGCATTGCCTCGTACGGCTTCCGCGGCGAGGCCATTCCAAGCATTGCCTCAGTCTCGCGCTTTCGATTACGCACCCGCGAAGCGGACGCGCTGGCTGGCACGGAATTGATCATCGACGGCGGCAAGCTCCGAGATGTGCATGAAGTGGGCCTGGCGCCGGGCACGCAAGTCGAGATTCGTTCCCTCTTCTTTAATCTTCCCGCGCGACGTAAATTTCTCCGCACGGAAGCGACCGAATCGGCCCACATCCGCCACACGATGTTGCTGGCTGGCCTGGCCCGGCCCGATGTCGGCTTCACCTTGACCATGGACGAACAACCGGCGCAACGCTGGCTCCCCGGCGAGGATTTGCGCCAGCGGCTCGTTTCGATTTTTAGCGCCGACTGGGTTGACCTGACCGTACCCATCGAGGCTGCAACCGGGAATTTGCGCTTGCACGGCTATATCGGTAAACCGGGCGTGAGCCGGGCTGCCCGCGGCGAGGAACTTTTCTTCATTAACCAGCGCCCCGTTGAAAACCGGACGCTCCACTTCGGTTTGCTGGAGGGTTATCACAATTCCCTGATGAAGGGCCGCTACCCGGTCGCAATTCTCTTCCTGGAAATGGATCCCGCCGGGGTGGACGTGAACATTCATCCGGCCAAGCGGGAAGTCCGTTTCCACGACGATTTCACCATCCGTCATTTTGTCGTTAAAGCCGTCCAGGAAGCGTTACATGAATTTTCAGGCACACCCGCCGCTAAATTTACGTTTGGAGATCCAAATGTAGCGGCGGTCTATGACCGTCGCTCGAATTTGCCTTCCCCTACAAACACAGAAAACACCCCTGCCGAAGGAATGGAACCATTGCCGTCGCCAGACCCTGTGCTTAAAAAACAGGAAATTAGCGACGGTCATAGACCGCCGCTACATCTGGATAACACTGACTCGCAAAAATTATTCTCACCCTTGGAATCGGAAACAGAACCGCTTTCATCTCAAGACACGCTTTCTCTTCCTGAAGCCTCCCCCTCCCGCACCGCATCGCGTCCCGAACCACTCATTACCAATCGACTTGGACTTCGCGTGATCGGCTGTGTGGCAAATCTCTACATCGTGGCGGACAGTCCCGAGGGTATGGTTCTCATCGATCAACATGCCGCGCATGAACGGGTGCTCTTCGAGCAGATGCTCCGGCGCATGGCACTGCAAAACCCCGCCTCGCAGCAGCTTCTCTTTCCCGTCACGCTCGAATTCATGCCCCGCGAAGCCGACTTCCTCCTCGCACAGGTCGAAGCATTGCAACAGGCTGGCGTGGGCATCACCCGTTTTGGGCCAAGCACATTCCTGATCGATGCCCTGCCAGCCATGGTCAAGGCACGCGACGTGGCCGAATTCATCCGCACCGTCGTCACTGACCTGCAGCAGGAAGGCGGAGAGACGCGCAAGGGACGCCGCTTAAGCGAAGAAGTCGTGGCAAAAACGGTCTGCCGTCATGCGGTGAAAGCCAACGATGCGCTCAAGCCCGCCGAGTGGGATCAACTCCTGCACGATCTGCTTGCCTGCGATCTGCCCTACACCTGCCCACATGGCCGCCCGACCATGATCCAGCTTTCGCTTGCCGAGCTTGAAAAGAAATTCGGACGCGTGCAGTAGATAGTCGCCACTGGCTCAACGGCTGCCCAAAAAACAAAACTCACTTCACGATCGCACGAATATCGTCGATCACATGTCCCGGTTCGGTGCCTTGGGACGTCTCGGAAAGGACACGCCCCTTCCCATCCACCAACACCAGGCAGGGAAGGTCTCCTTTCAAGTATTTCCTGGCTTCAAGTTCAGGATTATTGATGTCGTTATACCAAATCGCGGGCCATGACATCGAATCGTTGCGCATGAAGTTCAGCATGTCATCCTCGCTCGCATCCAGATCGATGAAAATGATCTCAAAATCAGGATGATAAAGTTTAAAGTCCCGGTAAAAACTAACCAAATTCGGCGTAAACGTCCGGGAAGCTGAGTTTGAGGCAGCCGCGTAATAAAAAGCCCAGTATTTGACCCCGGCAAGCTTCGACGCCTCAAAACTGCGCGGCGTTCCGTCATCCATGGTCATCAAACTGATACTGAATTTCTTCGCGAAGACATTGCGCACCTCCGGCCTCCCTTGATCGGCTGTGGAGGTGGTGGGTTTGTCCTTTTGTTCTGAAGCAAAAAGGACATCGCGAGCCGTCAGCGTCAACGCCCAGGCTGTTTCCAGCGTGTACCGGGAGACATATATCCCGCCTAACAAGACAAGTCCCAAGCTCACGATAATAACCTTCCGTATCATTTGTTTATTGAAGCTGCACTTCTTCATCAACATAGTCAATTCATCGAACTTAACAATCGATAATATTCCCGGTTGAATTTTTTTTAGAAACGTGCATTATTCCTTCACCATGATCTCCTTACCCGCTGCCAAGGTTCTTTTTTTCATCGCTCTGACTTTAGGGCCAAGCGATCCCCAGAAGATTTTTGTCACCAGCAATTCCGAAAATTATTCATGGAACCACACCTCAAAAGGGTGGGTTTTGGATGCACAAGGTTTTCCCTCCTCGGATTGGACGAGGGAACCGGATCGTACCGATATGATCATGACTGATAACCAGGTGGTGGATGGACCGATCAAGAGCATTGCCAAGCATGATTGGAATCACGATTCCATCATGATTCTTGAGAATGGTGACCGGGTCGAAAAGTGCAAAGATTATGGTTTTTATATCATCAATGCCGGTGGCGCCAATCAGAAGGTCTATACGATTTTTTATAACTCCTGCCACTCCGCAAAAGCGACCCAGATCGACTTAAGTTCGACTGACGAGACGAAGCCTTAATTCGGCGTTTCCCACTAGCGTGGAGTTTGGAAGCGCAGGCCGCGTTAAATTTTCTGCTATTCTCTCTCTAGAGAGAGCATTTTCAGTTTGGATAAAGACACAGAAACTGAACTCATGGCAAAGCCCGCTACAAAGAAGCTGTCATCCTGAGCGAAGGTGAGTCCTTAAGCCCGTTTGAGCGCATCGTTAACCTCGAACCGCAGTCGAGGGATATGGCTCGAATTGAGCTGAATACGAGAGACGGCGAAAAGTGCATTCGCCTCAATCGAGAATGCTTTAGCGGCGAAGAATTGGGGTTGGATCAGGAAAGGCACCGCTATCGTTGACTATCCAATCTCAACATTAATCCATCAACGAAAAACCCCGGTTGGCGTCGCGAGACGCCAACCGGGGTTTCGACCCGTTACGGGCAGGAAGTCTTTATATTTAAGCGATGAGGCGGCGGCGTACCACGAAGAGCAGGCCAACCACGCCAAGACCGAGCAACGCGAGGCTGCTGGGCTCAGGAACCACCGCAATGGTGATAGTGGCGTTGGCGAAGGTAATGCCATCCCCGATTTGGTCGCCGGTGGAGCTAAGACCCGTGCCAAAGTTGGCGGAGGTAAAGCCAATACCCAATGCGATCAACTCTGCTTCGGTATAAGTACCGGCAGCAACTGAACTCCCATTTAGGCTCACTGCGCCAAACGTCCAATTCTGGTCAAGATCAAGAATGTAGGTCGAACCAGTCAAAGTCAGGGAGCCACCCGAGTCATTGAGACTATAGTCAGTTTCAAGCTGGGAATGGTTGGCCAGGCTAATCGCGCCAGTACCGAGAGAGCCAGTGCCGGATCCCAACAGGTAACCGCCAATCACAGTCCATCCGCCCGTGAACGAGTTATTCGTGCTTGTGACGTTTATGCTTTGGAGAGAAAAAGTTCTTGTGGCATTCGTATCGCCCTCCACCTGCAAGTTGCCGCTTCCGCTCAGCGAGCCGGCAATGGCGAACTGCTCATGGGTAATACCTGTATAACCCTCTTCCGTGTTAAGCGTCGAGGTGGTAGCGACTTGGATGGAGCCACCGAGGGTATAAGTAGTATTGCTACCGGCAAAGCCACCATTAACCATGCCTCCATTCAAAATGAGGCCGGGATTTCCGCTGACTGAATTGAAATTGTAAGTTGAGGTACCGCCTCCCTTCAACTGAAGTACGGTGCTGGTGCCACCCGTAATAGTGACGGTACTATTAGCGAGAACCGTATCTCCAACTCCATCCAGGATCAATTGATCTCCGGGAAAATTGAAAGCACCAGTAGCAGCGGGAGAGCGGACAACGGTAGTACCCGCAGAAGTCTTCGCCTCGTACGTGTTTCCAGCTGTGGCTCCGGCACCGCTTGACCAGCCAGCTCCAACGGTGGTCCAATCATTACCCGATGTAGCATGGACAGTAGTGGTGAAGCTGGCTGCGAAGGCAGTCGTACCTGTGAAGAGTGCTGCGATAGCTGATGCGAGGATGAGTTTTTTCATGGCTGGATAATATGTAGGTTTATTCTAAATTGGCTGGCGCAATTCGACAATTCTTGCAATTAACACTTTTTTCCTTTTTGTGTCAATAAGATAACGATAGAAAAATTACATAGCTGTAAACAAAACTTCTAATTTCTTTTTGTGCTGACGAGCAGGAATTACCAGCCTCGACAAAGTAAGACGCCACCTCGGCACCGAGGCAACTACCGCTGACTACCCAATCCCAACATTAATCCATCAACGAAAAACCCCGGTTGGCGTCGCGGGACACCAACCGGGGTTTCAACCCGTTACGGGCAGGAAGTCTTTATTTAAGCGATGAGGCGGCGGCGCACCACGAAGAGCAGGCCAACCACGCCAAGACCGAGCAACGCGAGGCTGCTGGGCTCAGGAGCTGCAACCGTGATGGTGGCATTGGAGAAGGTAATGCCATCTGTTAGCTGGTCACCCGTACTACTGACACCCGTGCCAAAGTTATTGCTGGTAAAGCCGATGCCCAACGCGATCAAATCGGCCTCAGTATAAGTGCCGAAAGGAACTGAGCTTCCATTAATGGTTACCGCGCCGAATACCCAGTTCTGGTCGAGTTCCAAGACGAAATTTTTCCAACCACCACCGTTGTTGCTGGAGTTAATGGTCAGACTACCTCCTTGATCGTTAAGGTTGTAATCGGTCTCCAAGGTAGCGGCCCAAGGAGAAAGGGGACCACTATTGCCAGCGTTAACCAAGACACCCGTCATGACAAAATTAATGCCGTTGACGCCAAGGCTGCCAGTTCCCGAACCAAGCAGGAAGCCTGCATCAATCGACCATGTGCCGCTAAAGCTGTTGTTCGCGCTTTGAATATTCAAGGCAGGGACGGCAAGCAACCCGGGAGTGGTGAGGGGTGTATTTGCGCTTGCTGCGACGGATGTATTATAAGTAGCCGAATCGGCCAAATGAACGGTACTACTGCCGCTAACCGTCGATTGAATAATTATGGTTTGATTCACGGCAGCATTATTAGAGTAATTCGACGTGTTACTTCCATGGGTTGCAGTTATAAAGGTGGAAGGAGCAATAACATGAATGCCACCCGTCAAGGTGTAGGGATGCGTAGAATTACTATCTCCATCATCGACGACGCCGCCGTTAAGGATGAGATTTGCAATGTTAACCGTACCACCGGCGCCATTTCTAAGCAGGAGCTGGCCATTCGTGGTTTGGATCGTTGTGCCGATACCATCGATCTGAAGGGAATTTCCCCCGAAAGTTCGGGTTGAACTAAGAGATCCGGTGCGAACCAATCCGCCATTGGTCAGCACTTCAGCCGTATCGCCAGTTGTGGGAACACCGTTTTGATCCCAGTAAGCGGCCGTGTCCCAGCCAGTAGCGGTTTGTGCTTGTGAAGAGGAGGAAGTATAGGTCGTCGCGAAAGCAGACGTGCCAGCAAAAAGGGATGCGAGAACCGCTCCGAGGATGAGATTTTTCATGAGTGGACGAGGGGTTAGTTTCATTCTGATTGGATTGTTAAAGATTCGCTAATACTTGCAATTAAAGCTTTTTTTCTTTGTGCGTCAACAAA
>Ga0206928_1011_pt1 | contig 66201 bp, 59 predicted proteins | sample Alteio_BWOrgHeat_21_FD_152941 | JGI IMG/M metagenome (GOLD analysis project Ga0206928, IMG submission 152941) | Enriched cells from forest soil in Barre Woods Harvard Forest LTER site, Petersham, Massachusetts, United States -... | ecosystem: Environmental > Terrestrial > Soil > Temperate forest >... | reverse complement strand
ATAATCAAGGCTCTTTCGCACCTTCGGCCAGAGTTGGCGCAACCAGTCGGTGTCTCCGCTAATCCTCCAATCGCGATAAATCTTAAGCAGGCCTCCCAACTGACCGTCTGCTGCAGAATGAAAGTCGTGGGGTTGGGTACCGATGGGAAGCGCTGCACGGAAAACCTGATGCCCGCGTTCGTCCTGAGAAAAATTAAATTCGATTTCCCTCAATCCACGTTCCAAGTCTGGAAAAAGGTGAGGTAACGCTTGGGTATAATTCCAGACATGGGTGCAGGTACCGGCACAGGAACCGTCAATGTAGAGGGACCGAAGTACCAATATGGAAAAGGATGTCTTTCCGACGGTATTTTAGGGGAATGGATGGCATGGGCGGCGGGACTCAGCCCGACGATCTCCCCGGACAAAATTGAGAGTCATTTGCTGGCGGTTCATCGCTATAATTTCCGGGCCGATCTCTCTGAATTTCCAAATCCCCAGCGGCCCGCTTTTGGCTTTGGCTACGAAGGAGGATTGGCTCTTTGCACCTGGCCCAAGGGAGAAAGGCTTACTCTTGGCGTTCCTTATTCGGAAGAAATTTGGAGCGGGATCGAATACCAGGTGGCATCGCACCTTATCTCTTTTGGCCATGTCGAAAAAGGTCTCGAAATCGTGCGCGCCTGTCGAAAACGGTATGACGGCCTGGTGCGCAACCCCTTCTGTGAAATGGAGTGCGGTTATTGGTACGCTCGTGCCCTCTCTTCCTATGCATTGTTTCAGGCGCTTACCGGAGCGCGGTACGATGCGGTCGAAAAGACACTTTACCTGGCGCCAAAAATCGCGGGGGATTTCCGCAGTTTCCTCACGACGGCAACCGGATTTGGAACGGTGGGAGTCAAGGGAGGCCAGCCCTTTATCGAGGTAAAGTTCGGACAAATCGACGTGAAACGAATCGAATACAAAAAGTGATTTTCACGGTTAAGTTGGCAGCGTGAAGGCAGGGCACTCTTTCGGCTGTCCGATTTCCCTTCGGAATGACCTTAAAGTTTCATAATCGACACACATTCGTAACAATTCACCTCCACTCTCGCTGTGAGTCCCAACCGATGAGTGTCGTTGAGGTGTTTGGAAAGATCACCAAGGCAACAGTTACGGAAGGGATTCAAGGACTCGAAACCTTGGGTTTCCCGGTTCTTTTTACCCACGAATGAATGAACAAACTCAATATCTAAAAAAATGAAAAAACTCCTCGCGCTCTCGATTGCAGCGGTTCTCTCCATCTGCTCCGCCCAGGCAGACACGAAACTCGTCATCAAAGGTTCCGATACGCTCGGTGCCAAGCTGGTTCCTCAGCTTGCCGAAGCCTACAAGGCCTCCCATCCCGGCGTCAGTTTTAGCATTGCCGCTGAAGGCTCCACTACGGGCATCGCCGCCATTATTGATGGCACGGCTGATATTGGCATGGCCAGTCGTCGCGCCTTTTCCGCCGAAGTTTCCTCCGCCCTGGCCAATGGCCGCAGCTTGAAGCCTACCATTGTGGCTTATGACGGTATCGCGGTTATCGTGAACAGCGCTAACTCGGTTTCCAAGCTCAGCAAGAAGCAGATCGAAGGCATCTTCACGGGAGAAATCAAGGATTGGAGTGAAGTTGGCGGCAAACCGGGCGCCATCTCCATCTATACCCGCAATACTTCCTCAGGCACCTATTCCGACTTCACCAAGATGGCGATGAACGCAAAGAATTATGCCGGAACCGCCCAAAAGATGGCGGGCAACGAGGAAATCGCCTCTGAAGTGGGCAAGAACGCGAATGGCGTCGGTTATGTCGGCATGGCCTACCTGAAGGCTTCCGGCATCAAGCCTGTTGCCGTCGAAGGTGTTTTACCCTCGATTGCCACGGTGCAGGATCACTCCTATCCCATTTCCCGCTCCACGTTCTATTACACCAACGGTCCGGCGGCTGGAGAGGCTCTCTCCTTCCTGAACTTCACGATCAGCCCGGCGGGCCAGAAGATTGTGGAAGAAGTCGGTTTTGCTCCTCTCAAATAAATTCAGTCGATTCCCAAAGGAACCCGCTGGATGAGAATTTTCATTCAGCGGGTTTTTTCTGAAAAGTTATTATTCCATGGCTGAGCCCACCCAAATACGCCGTGTCGACCAACGCCCTCTCAAGGAGGCGATTTCGACGCGTGGTCGTTCCGTCATTCCCGGTCTTACGAAGGATGACGTCATCAAGTATTTTTTTGGCGCCAATGCCTGGATTTCCATTGTTGTTCTTGGCCTGATCATGCTTTCGCTTTACGGCCAAAGTATCGGATTGAACCCCGTCGATGGCTTTTTCGGCCAGAATTACCGTAATCTTCTCATCTATCGGCAAGCGGGACTTGAGTTCGTCGATATCATTAAAAAAGAGACCAGCGATCTCGATCAGCTCAGCAGTTATCTGAGTGCGGCCCGTCTTGAAGAACTCAAGCATCTTCTGGCTGAGGGTAAAAAACAGGGCAAGACGGAAGACGAAGCCATGGTTGAAGCCAACGCAGCACTGGCGGCCTACGATGATTACGCGAGCAAACTCGGTTCGCAGGGCAACGGCCTGGACGGGATCGTTTCCAATCTTGGTGAAACGGTCACCGCCACGAGGGATGCGATCAAGAACGTCGAGGATCGGAAAGCTGAAAAACAGCTTTATCTCCGTTCTGGTAAAAAAGATCTGGCGGATAAGGTCACTTATCAGGAAGTCGATCTGGTTGCAGCAACACAACCGCTCAAGGATGCGTTGCCCTTGATCCATGATGCCAATGCGAAGTTTAGCGCTGGACTTGTCAATTTTATCAGCCAGTCACCGCCAGTGCTCGATGATGCGATGAAAAATCATCTGGCTGGATTTGAAGGTCGCGTCCGTGCCCTGGTAGTTGCCATCCCGGCTTATCAGAACCAACTGGAAACCTGGGATTTCAATAAGCCGCTGCCGTGGTACGCGGGCATCATCGATTTCTTTTTCAATACCAATTGGCTGACCGCAAGCCAGTGGCAGAATTATTATGGGATCCTGCCGCTGCTGGTCGGTTCAACCTTGATTTCGATGGTCGCACTGGCCATTGCCGTGCCGCTCGGGGTCGGAGCGGGGATTTACATCAACCAAATCGCCACACCCTGGGAGCAGAACATCGTCAAGCCTGCCATTGAATTCATCTCCGCTATTCCCTCCGTGGTGCTCGGCTTTTTTGGTGTCGCTGTCTTGGGTGAGTTTTTGCGACAACTTTCGCGGTGGGGAGTTTTGCCGCCATTCAGCGAGCGACTCAACATCATGACTGCGGGTATTCTTCTCGCCTTCATGGCCGTGCCGACCATTTTCACGCTGACTGAGGACGCGATCAATAATGTTCCGCGCGCTTTCAAGGAAGCCTCTTATGCACTGGGCGCGAACCGACTCCAGACGATCTGGCGCATCATCCTGCCTGCTTCTCTCTCGGGGGTCATTTCCGCCGTTCTACTCGGATTTGGTCGCGTGATTGGCGAGACGATGGTGGTTCTTCTTTGCGCCGGTAACAGCATTTCCATTCCGCCGCTGAGCAAAGGCCTCATGATTTTGTTCCAGCCCGTTCACACCATGACGGGTATTATTGCCCAGGAATTGGGTGAGGCGGAAAACGGCAGCATCGAGTGGCGCGCGCTTTTCATGGTCGGCCTGCTTCTCTTCATCATCTCACTGGTGATCAACTTCCTCGCCCAGCGCGTGGTTCATCGATTCAAGATTTCCATTGGCTAAATCCCATGACTGCCCGCACCCATCCTTTTCAACGTAAGACGACTGTCGCCAGTTACCGCGAAGCAGGTGTTTTTTGGGCCTTGCGTGCCTTCACCTACATCATCCTCGGTTTTGGCGTGATCATTTTTTCGACGATCATTTACAAGGGATCGCCAGCCGTTTTCGGTTCGGAGCGGATCGATGGCACTTTTCCCTTCCTCCATAACGATTTTCTTTTCACCAAGCCGCAGACGCTCCACGTCTTCAAGTACAAGGGCGAAATCAAGCAGATGTCTGCTGCCGATTACTACACCTTCGTCGGCCAGAGTCCGGATGCTTCCACGCCTCCTCCAGCCAACCCACTCACCGCCTCGCCACCATCCCCCGTTCTTTCCACCACAGGTATCAATTCAAGTGACATCACCGACCATGAGACCTACAGCTACGCAGCAGGAGGCATCTGGCCCCAGATTGTCGGCACTATCCTGCTCGTAATCGGCTCGATGGCGATCGCCCTTGTCCTGGGGATTTTCAGCGCGATTTATCTCAGTGAGTATAGCAAGCAAGGCCCGCTCATCAGTGCCATTCGCCTGGCGATCATTAACCTGGCGGGTGTGCCATCGATTGTCTTCGGCCTCTTCGGCGTTGGTCTCTTCGTGCTCGCGTTTGGCTGGAATATCTCACTCATGGCGGGCTGGTTCACTCTCGCGTTCATGGTGTTGCCGGTCATCATCACGGCGAGCGAAGAATCATTGCGCGCGGTGCCGAAGGGCTTTCGCGAAGGTTCACTTGCCCTTGGCGCAACCAAATGGCAGACCGTTTATCTCAATGTCCTGCCTTATGCGTTGCCCGGCATCCTGACTTCCTCTGTGCTTGGGATTGCGCGCGTGGCGGGAGAAACCGCGCCGATTCTCTTTACCGCGGCTTATGCCACCAGTGACAAGCTCCCCTGGGATTTGAATATTTCCCCGGATCGTCTCCATTCCGGTTTTCTCGGCTATCTCGAATACCCCTTTGCGTGGCTGCACGACTTTGCCTTTCACGGTGTCAATGCGTTGCCTTATCACATCTACGTTGTAAGTTCCAAGATACCGCAGAACGAGTACACCGAGCGGGTTCAGTATGGCACGGCCTTTGTCTTTCTCCTGGTCGTCATGATGATCGCCCTCGCTTCCGTTCTCCTTCGCATCCGTCTTCGCAGCCGCCTCAAATGGTAACCACGAAAGCCTCTCTCATGAGTCAAACCCAACCAACAACTATGATGGACGAATCCATTCCCACCACTCAAACTACGGAGGTTGTGCACACGCCAGTCGCCACACCTTCCGCTTCGGATAAAGCCGCGCGCCTCAATGCGCCGACCATTATCGACATCAACAATGTCGATTTTTATTATGGCCAGAGCAAGGCGCTCCACGGCATTAATTTTCCGATCAAGGAAAAGCTCGTCACCGCCTTCATCGGGCCGTCGGGTTGTGGCAAATCGACTCTTCTGCGCTGCCTCAACCGCATGAACGACCTGGTGGACGGTACGCGCATTGGTGCTGGTTCGATTAAGATTTCTGGCGTCGATATTTATGATCCTTCTGTCGATGTCATTGAGTTACGCAAACGGGTCGGCATGGTGTTCCAAAAATCGAATCCGTTTCCGAAGTCCATTTACGAAAACATCGTTTACGGTCTTCGTCTCCAGGGCATCAACAACAAGGGCCGCCTCGATGAAACCGTGGAACGCAGCCTGCGCGGGGCCGCACTATGGGAAGAAGTACGTGACCGCCTTCACACCAGCGCGCTCGGCCTCTCCGGCGGCCAGCAGCAACGTCTTTGCATCGCGCGCGCCATTGCCGTGGAACCCGAGATTATCCTCATGGATGAACCCTGCTCCGCGCTTGATCCCATCGCCACGGTCAAGGTGGAGGAGCTCATTCACCAGTTGAAACAGGACTACACCATCGTCATCGTCACGCACAACATGCAGCAAGCTGGTCGTTGCTCCGACATCACCGCTTTCTTTTACATGGGGCGTCTGATTGAAATCGATGCGACGGAAAAAATCTTCACCAATCCCACCCAGAAACAGACAGAGGATTACATCAGCGGACGTTTCGGTTGATCCTTCCTTCTACTCCATAAATTTTTATCATGACCACAACTCCTTCCAACGCTCCCTATTCCAACGGTCCGGCTTCGGAACAAATTGCCAATATTCGCGAAACGCTGCTGCTAATGGCCAGTCTCGCAAATCGAAATCTCTCCCTGGCCATGCGCGCCCTGGTGGAACGGGATGAAAAACTTGCTGCGTCGGTCGAGGCGGAGGACTCGCAGCTCGATGAACTCGAAATCAGCGTTGACGAACTTGTCATCAACCACATGGCCACCCACGCGCCGGTTGCCACCGATTGCCGGTTCATGCTCGTGGCCTCGAAAATTTCGAGCAACCTCGAACGCATTGCGGACCAGGCTGTCAGCATTGCCCGCCGCTCTCTCGAATTGAACAAGGAACCTCTTTTAAAGCCGCTGATCGACATCCCACGCATGGCGCAGATTGCCGAGGGGATGCTCCGTGACAGCGTTACCGCGCTCATCGAGCGCAAACCCGAACTTGCCCAGGAAATCATCAAGCGCGACAAGGAAGTCGATGCGATCAACAAGCAACTTGCCCGCGAATTAACCAGCTTCATGCTGGAAGATCCAACGACGATCACGCGCGCGTTGAACCTTACCATCGTGGCCCGTTGCCTCGAACGCATTGCCGATCACTGCAAGAATATCGCCGAAGAAGTTTACTACCTTTATCAGGCCATCGATATACGCCACGACCGGACGCCGACTTCTTAACGCATTTTGCTCGAAGGGACTGGCTTTTATATCCCCTATTTAAGCCAGTTTTCAGCCCCTTTCGTTCAAGTTTGATCGATTTTGCCCCTCCCTGCCGATTGATCCCAGAGGTAATGCCGGGTTCTTAAGGAACAGCTAACTCATTGATAAAGAGCCCTTGATGAGATGGAGCTTGTTCCGAACAAGACCAAAGCTAGGATTGACCAATCCGCCTTATTTTCGACCTGTCAATTTCCCTGACGTCATGAACTCAACCACTGCTCAATATCTCGAAGGTGCCGTGCACCATCATCATCCATTGAGCCCCCGGGGTGTTTCGGAACGTCTCTTCACGTTTTGGTTCAACAGCTTTGTTTACAACCAGATTTGGGAAGATCCCCGCGTCGATCTCAAGGCCCTGGCGCTGACCCCCGAGAGCCGTATGCTCACCATTTCTTCGGGTGGTTGTAATGTTCTTAATTATCTTATCCACAAGCCGGAACATATCCAGGCCGTTGACCTCAATCGCAGTCATCTTTGTGTCCTTAAACTCAAGCTCGCCGCCATCGAATACCTGCCCAACTACGACGATTTTTTCCTCTTTTTTGGATGCGCAGATGATGAGTTGAACCGGTACAACTACTTCACCTATCTCGCTGAACACCTCGACGAAAACACCCGCGCCTTCTGGGAAAAGGGAAGCCTGGTTCGCCTCCTTTTCTTTGGCCCGCGCATCAAGTATTTCACCAAGAATTTTTACGACTACGCCAAGATGGGTTATTTCATCCGCTTCCTGCACACCATCGCGCGCGTTTGCAAGTGGGATCCCTCGCGACTGCTCTCCGCCTCCAGCCGCGCCGAGCAGGAAGAAATTTTCGAGCAAAATATCGCTCCCTTCTTCGACAATTGGTTTGTTCGCGCCACGGGCAATATGCCCGTCATGCTCTATTCCCTCGGTATTCCACCACAACAATTCAGCGCCATGGAGACCGAGACGGAGGGAGGGCTGGTCGCCATGTACCGCGAACGGGTCAAACGCCTTGCCTGCGATTTCCCTATCTCCGAAAATTACTTTGGTTGGCAGGCCTTTGGCCGCAGCTACGACCGTGCCGCACGTTGCGCCATGCCGGAATATCTGAAGGAGGAAAACTTCCAGACTTTGAAGGATAATCTCCACCGGGTATCGGTCAAAAACACCACGCTCATCGAGTACATGCGCTCGCAACCCGACGATTCGCTCGACCGGTTCGTCTTCCTCGACTCACAGGATTGGATGAGACCGGAACAAATCGCCGAAATGTGGACTGAGATTGCGCGTGTGGGACGTCCCGGATCACGCATCGTTTTCCGCACGGCTGCCACTGCTTCACCAGTCGAAACCGCCCTGCCGCCCGCCCTCAAGGCCAAGTTCGATTACAAGGAAGCCCTCTCCAAGGCTCTCCTCCAGGAAGACCGCTCCGCCATCTATGGCGGTTTCCATCTTTATGTGATGGAAGGATAGCTGTTGCTCTCCGAGCGACGGCAAAGCCGTAGGAGGTAGCCCCTCGACAAGCTCGGGATGACCGTCTTCAATCTCAAATTCCGTGGCCACCACCGAAGAAATGGATCAGATGTACCGTCTCCAGCGGTACATCTACGACTTCACCCGAAAATATTATCTTCTCGGGCGCGACCGGCTTTTGCGCGACATGGAACTTCAACCCGGCGCCCATGTCTTGGAGATCGGTTGTGGCACCGCGCGTAATTTGATTCGCCTCGCCCGCCAGCGGCCCGACCTCCATTGCTACGGGCTTGATGCCTCGACCGAAATGCTCGCCACCGCCATGGACAAGGTGAAGAGTCGCGGCCTGGAGCAACGCATCACGCTCAAGCATTGCCTCGCGGAGGAACTCGACCATACGAAGACCTTCGGTCTCGATGCGCCATTCGACGCGGCCTTCTTTTCCTACTCGCTCTCGATGATTCCGACCTGGCCGCAGGCGATTGACGCTGCATTGGCGAATCTCAAGCCACGCGCCGCCTTCTACGTTGTCGATTTTTGGGATCAGGCCGATTGGCCACGTTGGTTCCGTTTCATGCTTAGGCGGTGGCTCGATCTCTTTCACGTTCATCACCGGCCCGAATTGCTCGAGCATCTCCGCCATCTTGATACGCAAGGCGTGGGAAAACTTACCCTGCAATCGGTCGCCGGACGGTATGCCTACCTCGCCACGTTTCGGAAATTGTAAAATCTAATGCTCGATCTCGCCCGGTTTCAGGATGTGCATGATGAACAATAAAATTGCCGCGAGGAAATAGACTGCCGCGAAATCGAGGTTGGAGGGATTTCCTCCATTCCCGCCAAAACCCGTCCACTGAAAGAGCGCCGGGGCATAGCCTCCATCGTCGGTGAAGACAAACCCGTGGATGATGCCGCACTTTGAAGCCACTGCGGCAATCAGGCACCAGATCGATGCCGCCCGCCATTGTCGATCGATCACCTTGGCCATGATCGCACTGAAGAAAATCGAGATGAGAATAAAACCCTGCGCCAGGCTCAGCATTCCGTTGATGAAAATCTGCGGACTGAAATTCGCCGCTGCTTCACGCAAGGAATAAGTAGGCGCAGCTTTCCCGAGCGTCGTTTGAATCAGCAACACGCCCCACGCGGCCAGCGAAGGAATGAACCCGATGGCCACCGCCGGGGCATGCGCCTTCGGCACTTCCTGAAAGGCCTGCGCCGTGATGATCAACCCGATCCAGAGCAGGATGCCGAGGGTCACTTCCAACGGCATGAAATAAAGCAGAAACGGCACCGCGCCCGTCAGGCAGATCAGCGTCACGGCCACCGCGTTCATCACCGAATATCCGACGCGCGCGCCCATTGCTTTCCAGCCCGGGTGGCCGATGTAAATGGTCGGTGCGAATGGATTGCCAAAAAAAACGCCGACCACGGCGCTGATACCGTTCGCCAAAAGAGATGAGCGTGTCTGGAATTTGTCTCCCGCTGCCTCCGCGCTTTCGAGATTCTGGATCGAACCGATCACATTCAATACCGCCATCGGAAGGAACACCGCAGCATATTTCCAGACGCGCTGATCCGTCAGCAGGGAAAAAATATCGCCAAAAATCGGCACGGGCAGATAGAGACCGACATGCGACACAGGCCAAACAGGCATCGGCGCAACATTCAACCCGCGTAAAATCCACGCGGCCATAGTACCCAGTACGACGGCGATCAATCCGGTTGGTAATCCAAACGGCCATCGGACACGGCCTGCGTAGCCGATCAGGACCAACAACGCCGGAAACAGGGCGATAAGCGGTGCGCTGAAAATCTGGAAGATGAAGCCCATCGAGATGAACGTGATGGCGGCTCCGGCCAGCGTCGAAAGCAGGGCCGCGCGCGGCGTATGTCTTCTCATCCACGCACCGAAAAAAGAGGTGGCAATTTCCAATACACCTCCGAGAAATCCCGCCACCAAGGAAACTTTCCACGCCAGGTCGGCATCATGCGTCTCACGATAAACAGGCCCCAGGATCAAAAAGATAAACGCGAACAGACTTACCGTGTTCACACCGAACGGCAGCGCCGTCACGGGCTTCCCCGTCTGTTGCGAGAGTCGGTGCGCCTGCCACGCGTAGAAAAGATTTCCCGCGACGAGCGAGATCGCGATGCCCGGAAGGATACGCTCCACTACCAGCGAATTCGGCAGGCCAGCCAGTGCGGGACACAATCCCACGACGACAATGAGCTGGCATAGGTTATCGACAAAAAGCCCAAAAAAACCGTCGATGTCGTTGGGGACAAACCATCCCCTCAGGAATGATTTCGAAATGAAAGTCTCGGAGGCGGCCATAAATTAATTCCGCCTTGCTTACCCTTGCCGCCTTCTTTGGTCGAGACGGATTTGTGCTTGAGAAGCCAAAATTGTGAAACAAGCTAGGTTTTGATCGTAAATAGAAGACTCAATAGGTGGAGGCTTAAAAAAATATGAAATTCTGGTTACTCGTCGGCTTTTTATTCATGGCATTCACCGAGACGATGCACGCAGAAATGCAATTCCCTGATTTCGAGAGTCTGTCAAAAGCAGACCAACAAAAATGGGGGTATGTAATTTCGAGAATCAATGGCAACAATCCGAGTTTTCGCCTGACGATTTCTCCTACATCGGCTCATTATTGCAAGGATGCACGTCTCTATTTCAAAAATAACCAAGGGACACTGCTCGCTGAAATTAATATTTCTCTCGGACATTCCACCGATGGTTCAATAAATATAGGTTTGGATTTATTCGAGGCTTTGGATGGAAATGCGGAATTGATCGTTTATACCAACCAAATTCCCGGCGCTTTAGCCAAGACTGATTTTGGAGGTTTTACTTTTAAGGTGTCGAAGAACTTGAAAAAATAACTAAGCCAGAGGTTATCTCTTTAAATGTTCTCTCACTACAATTGAGAGATTATTCCACCGACAGCACCTGCACCTCACCATCTTCGCCGGTTGCTGCCAGCCATTTGCCGTCCGGTGACCATGCGACGTGAGTGACGCCGCTTGAGATTTTTGCGCCGCTAATCAGATTTTGCCGCTGGGTGGGCGACCAAACGGCGACGCTGCCATCGCGCGCACCCGAAGCGAGCCAATCGCCCTCGGGCTGATAATGGAGGGCACTGATCTGATCGGGATGCCATTCGAGCAGGGTCGGCGTACGGCCTTCCGGTCCGCGTCCCGAGCAATCCCACACCGACACGACATCTCCGCCGCTCGCTGCCAGCCATCGACTGCCGCGATGCCAGACCAGTTGTCGTACCTTGGAGGCATACCCGCGCATGTGCATTTCGGTACCGCTGTCGGTATTCCAGACGTGCACGGAGCAATCCTGATTGCCGGTCATCAACCATTTCCCCGACGGGCTAAAGGCCATGTTCAAAATCGGATCGCGTGACGGAAAGGAACGCTCCTCCTTACCCGTGAGTGGATTGCGCAGGCTCACGCTCGTGCTGGTTGCAACAGCGAGGGTGCTTCCTTCCAAAATCCAGGCAAGAGCCGTCACGGTTCTAGGAAAAGTCATCGCTTCACCTGCGGATTCACCCGGTTCCGTCCAGAGCGTTACCTTGGTTCCCGCGCTGAGAGCGAGCAGATGTCCGCGCTCACCTACCGTACGCGGACTCCACGCAAGGTGCTCGGCCCATAACGCCCCGGCTTCATGCTCGACGAGAACTTTGCCTTCTTCCGCGTTCCAAAGTTTCCATTTTCCGTCGCGCCCGGCTGTAGCCAGTGCCGCGCCATCGGGACGCCACGCGAGCGCATCGCATCCATCCGCGTGGGCCCGTTCGAAAAGATGAATCGTCCGGCCCTTGACCGCATCGTAGATCGCAACCTGACCCGATACGGAAGCCGTAGCAAGATAATCTCCCCTGGGAGACCACGCGACGCCCGTGATGAAATCGTCGAGCCGGGCATGCCAGCTAAACGCGACGGGACGCAGTTGGGAACTGGAGTTCATGGTACCCTAAAAATCACAATTCTAAAATCTGTCATCCCGAGTTTGTCGAGGGATCAGACACGTATCCGCACAAGCAATAAAATGGAAAATCTCTGATAGCTGACTTTCTGTATTCGCCCGACATGGTGGACAACGAAAGCGTGTCTGATCCCTCGACAAGCTCGGGATGACAATCCTCTATTATCAAACAAGACACGATTTGAATCCTTCGTTGAGTGCCTGGCGATCCAGGTTCCGGCCAATGAAGATCAGCGCATTATGCCGCGGTTCCTTGCCCCAGGGTCGATCAGGGCGGCCATCCATCAGCATGTGAACGCCCTGAAAAACAAAACGCATATCCCGTCCCTTGACCGAAAGAATTCCCTTCATGCGAAAGATATCCTGGCCCTTGGTGCGCAACAAGGTGCCGAGCCAGTCGGAAAGTTTTTTCTCGTCGAGATCGCCGGGCGTGCTGATACCTACCGAAGTGACATCTTCATCGTGGTGATGATCGTGCTCCTCTTCGTGTTCATGATGATCTTCGCCCTCGTGCTCATGGTCATGCTCGTGATGATGATGTTCATGTTCATCCTCGGCGGCCTTGAGAAAATCGGGTTCGAGTTCGAGCGCGCGTTTCAAATCGAAACCACCGATGTTTAGAACCTTGTTCAAATCGATCGCCGCATTTTCCGTCCGATGGACTTTTGCCATCGGATTCATTTTGCGAATACGTGCCTCGATTTTTTCCAGTTCGGCAGGCGAAACAAGGTCGGTTTTATTGAGTAAAATAACATCGGCAAAACCGATTTGTTCGCGCACCTCGCGTGTGTCATCGAAATGAAGTCCAACATGCCTGGCGTCAACGACAGTCACGATTCCATCGAGAGCAAAGCTCTCCTTTACCTCCTCATCAGTAAAAAACGTCTGGGCAACCGGCCCCGGATCGGCCAGGCCAGTCGTCTCGATGAGTACGACGTCGAACTTATCACGTCGCTGGCGTAATTTCGCGAGGATACGAATGAGATCTCCCCGAACGCGGCAGCAGATGCAACCGTTGTTCAACTCGAAGATTTCCTCGTCGGACTGGATCACCAATTGATGATCCACGCCAATTTCTCCAAATTCATTTTCGATCACCGCGATGCGCTTGCCGTGATTTTCCGTCAAAATACGATTTAAGAGAGTGGTTTTGCCAGCACCGAGGAAGCCCGTGATGACAGTAACCGGAATGGGGGCGGTGGAAGGAGAACTCATGGTAAAGTAATAAAAGAATCGAAATAGTCAGGACGTCAAATCACACCTTGCGGGCAACGCTATCCGCAGAGACAGGGTCAATGGGATTTTTTAGAGGTGGTACTTTGCTGCAATTGAAGTGTCAGTTGACGGTATTTGTGCGTGAGCGTTTCGTGCTCACGACGAAGTTCCCTCAAATCCTCCTCCAACTGCCGGATACGTTGATCCTTGGCCATATCGACAGCGAGAGAGGCGGTCGATTTCTTGCTTTCCTTTGGCGGCCTTCGCGCTGCTCGTTTCTCTTCGAATTCCATGGCGGCGAACAGCGCACCGATGGGAAGAGACTGTTTCGTTTTTACGTGCGTCGCCAGGGTCTTCTCGGTGATGAGCCCCTCATCGACGAATTCATGCAGGGTGCCAACCGTGGTTGGGCCGTAAACTTCCTCATCCGGCAGTTTGACAAACCAGAGCATCTGGAGAAATTCGATCTCAGGCGCAAGACGCCATTTTTCATCGCCATCACTATCCACGAAATCCTGAGGCGAGATCTGCGCGGAATTCGCCCACTCTTTCAGGGTATCGTCATCCACAGGTCCATAGATGGCATTATCGGTAGCTTTCTTGACCCGCCAGGGCGCGGGCGGTTCGGGATCAACCGGTAAAAGTTTGCTCATAGATCAAGTTCCAGGTTTGGGAATAAATAGCTTCTGACCCACTTTTAAAACACTTTTGTCCGTCAGGCCATTCGCTTTTTGAATCTCAACAATGGTGACATTGACACCTTGTTGGCGATAGGCCGAGCAAATAAGTGTCAATGTTTCGCCACTTTCGACAATATGATAATAGCCTTTTTGTGTCTTGGGAGCCGATGTATCGCTAACAGCCGCGCTGTCGGTGGTAGTCGTAGTCCCGGCGGGATTACCCGTATCCGTCGTACCAGTAGAGGCTTCGCCATCGGGAGCTTTCGGCGGTGTCGAGACCTCCTTTTTCTTCGCAGGTGGTTTGGAAGTGGATGAGTTTTTTCCAGATGCCACCATTCCGGCCACGGTATCCAAAAGAACTTTTTGTTCCTTGGCATGGGCAGCTTCCGCCTTTTCGAAGGTGGCCTGCAATTCGGCCAGTTGCTGTTTCAACGTCGCGTTTTCCTCTTGTAACTTGGAAATGTCGGCTTTCATGCCATCAAGGGCCGTTTTTGTCGTTTCCGAATGGGTTTCGATCATGTCGATTTGATCGGCAGCCTTGAGAAGTTTTGCGCGCGCTGCCTCCGCATCCTGCTGTGCTCCAGGATCCTCCGCATATAACATAAACGACAATCCAGCCAGGCAGATAAAGCAGAGTAAAAGTGCTGAAATTTTCACGGAATAAAAAGTAACAAGACCTTTCCAATAATACGAATGGCGTCAGCTTTCCGCAAGCTCTGCAAATTCCTTTTCACTCAAGACCGTCACACCCAGGCGTTCGGCATCGGCCAGTTTCGATCCGGCATTCTCGCCAGCCACCACGTAATCAGTCTTTTTACTCACACTGGAAGAGACCTTGCCCCCCGCAACGCGAATGCGTTCGGCTATCGTTTCGCGGGGTTCGCTCAATGTCCCGGTCAGCACGAAGGTCTTTCCGGCCAGCTTGGCACCGCCAGTTTGCACCGTCATTTGATGAGCCTTCATGTTCACCCCGGCCTGGCGTAAACGACGCAAAAGCTCCCGGTTTTCACCGTCACGAAACCAGGTGATGACACTGTTCGCCACCACACCACCAACATCGCGAATCTTGAGCAGGTCTTCTTCCGTGGCCTCCGTGATTTTTTCCAGCGAACCAAAATGCGAGGCCAAGGCCCGCGCCGAACCGGCTCCCACATGCAAAATGCCAAGACCAAAGATCAATCGCCACAAGTCGGCCTTCTTGCTCGCCTCAATGCCAGCGAGGACATTTTGAGCCGATTTTTCCGCCATCCGTTCCAAGCCGGAAAGTTGTTCCAGGGTTAGTTGGTAAAGATCGGCGGGATCCTTGACGAGATTTGCTGCGACCAATTGTTCCACGAGCGATTCGCCCATGCCGTCGATATCCATTGCACCGCGCTGGGCAAAATGTTCGATTTTGCGCTGGGTTTGCGCGGGACACGACGGATTTGGGCATCGCAGAAAAACCCCATCCCAAATCGGCTTTGCCTGGCAGGCGGGACACTCGGCGGGAGACCCAATTTCTTTTTCTTCACCCGTACGCGCTTCAACAACCGCACCCAGGACGGCGGGGATGATTTCACCCGCTTTCTCTATCGTGACATGATCGCCAAGCCGAATGTCCTTGCGCTTGATCTCCTCAAAATTATGTAGTGTCGCGCGCGAAACGGTTGTCCCGGCCAACAACACCGGCTTGAGCTCGGCCACAGGTGTGATGACTCCGGTGCGTCCGACCTGAAACGTCACTTTCTCCAAAGTTGTCACCGCTTTTTCGGCGGAGTATTTGTAAGCGATAGCCCAACGCGGCGCCTTCGATGTCGCCCCGAGTGCGTTGCGCAGACGCCACTCGTTCAACTTCACCACCGCACCATCGGTTTCATAAGCAAAGTTACGCCGTGCCGTATCGAGTTCCTCGACCGCACTCAAAAGTTCCGCTTTCGTTTTGCAAAACCAGGTTTTTTCCGGCACTGGCAACCCGGCTTTCGCGATCAGTTTAAGCCATTCCTGCTGTGTCGCACAATCGATGCCGTGCATCTCGCCTGGCCCGTAAAGAACGATGGAGAGCGGACGCTTCGCCACCAGTCGCGAATCGAGCTGCTTCAGCGTTCCAGCTGCGGCGTTGCGCGGATTGGCAAAAGGCGCTTCGCCTGCGGCTTCTCGCTGCTTGTTTAATTTATCGAAAGCAGCGCGTGGATAATAGACCTCGCCGCGAACTTCCAGAATCGCCGCGTGATTCTTGATTTCGAGCGGCAGGTTCCGAATTGTTCGCAAGTTCGCTGTGATATCATCGCCCTTCTGTCCATCGCCGCGCGTCAAGCCCTGCACGAACTTCCCCTTTTCATAACGAATGCTCACCGCCACGCCGTCGATCTTTGGCTCCATTACGAACCCGAGCTTCTCACCCTCCAGCGTCTTTTGGATTCGATCATAAAACGCCTCAAGTTCCGTGGCTGAATAGGTGTTGTCGAGGCTCTGCATCGGAATCGCATGTGCCACCGATGTAAAATGGGGCAATGGCACCCCTCCCACGCGCTGACTTGGTGAATCGGGCGTCTGCAACCCGGGATGTTCCTGCTCCAGATCGAGCAATTCGCGATAAAGGCGGTCGTATTCCTGGTCCGACACCAACGGCTGCGCCTCCTCGTAATAGGCACGATCCAATCGACGGATTTCCTCCACGAGTTCGTGATGGCGCTTGGTCGCTTGGGAAGGTGAGTTAGGTGAACCCATGGAGAAGAATATGTTTGGGATGGAAACGTTAACTTAATTTCACCCTATCTCGCCTAGTGCGACAATTCTTCTTTGACCCTTTCGGCCAGGTTCGTGAAGTCTTTCTCCGGTAAGCTCATCCGCCCACGTGAAGTCATGACCATCATCTACATGGACGAAGACATGCGCCTCATTGAGCCGAAAAACAAAAACCAGAAAATTGATTGGGAAACCTGGCGCCCCGGTGCCAAGGTCGGCGAAATCATCAACACTCCTCTCAATCCAGTCCTCTATTCCTGGTAGATACTGCATCTTTCTAAAAGTGAGGCAGGTGCGGGTTGACTCGTCGAAAGCGGCCATAATCTGTTCTTGCTAGGCCTTCGAAAATCCTACATAGTTTTGGCGTGAAGACTACGTATTCAATTACTGGTGCCCAAGCAAACCTCCCCACCTTGGTTCGTGAATCTACCGGGGGATTAATCACCATCACCAAGCATGATGAACCAGTCGCCTATGTGGTCTCAAGGGAACGGATGGAAGCGATTATCGAGACCTTGGAAATTCTCGGCAATCCCAAAGCCATGAAAGCACTGGAAGATGCGCGTCAAGGCAAGACCCGCTATTATCCATTGGAAGTAATCGATGAAGATTGAAGTCACCGAGCAGGTACAGGAATTCATCCGCGCCTGTCCCCCGGAACCGCGCCGCAAACTTCGGGATGCTCTGCGCAAATTGAAACAGGAGAAAGGTGATATCAAACCTTTGGAGGGACGTCTCGAAGGTTATCACCGCCTGCGCATCGATTCTTATCGGATTATTTTTCGTTACGATTATACCGGGCGCTCACGCATGATTCGGTGTGACTTCGCTGAACGTCGCAGCATCATTTACGAAACTTTTTTGCGCTTGTCCTCAGTCCCTGATTCGCGCAGATGACCCTCTTGTCATGAATCAAATTTCGTCTCATGTAAGCGTCGATGAATTTTTCGATGTGGTCGATAGCAACGACCAGGTTATCGCACAGGCACCCCGGCGCGAAGTTCACGCCAAAAAACTATTGCATCGCGCCGTTCACGTTCTGGTTCACGACCCTGCTGGAAATTTGTTTCTGCAACGACGCAGTTTGAGCAAGGACACTTTCCCCGGCTGTTGGGATTCATCATGCAGCGGTCACGTCGATGTGGGGGAGAATTACGTCACGGCCGCGCGCCGCGAATTGGGCGAGGAACTCGGTTGGCATGACCAATCTCTGCCCCTGCGCCCTCTGTTCAAACTCCACGCTTCACCCGAGACTGGTCACGAATTCATCAAGATTTTTCTGCTCGGCCCACTCTCAGGTCCATTTAAACTTCATCCTGAGGAAATTACCGAGGGGCGCTGGATTGTGCCCGATGAACTCGATTCGTTGTTGGAGAAAGTTCCGGAACATTTTGCGGGAGCATTACGGCATCTCTGGCAGCATCACCGTGCAGAGATTGTGACTGCGATTCGCGCATCGTAATTTTCATTATTTGCGCAGGAGCATTCATGCGGTCAGCCTTTTTCTTCTCCACAACACCACCCCCGCAATCATCCACGCAGCGATCATCGTCCCGTCGCTAAAATTGTTTATCATCTCGACAGGCAGATTCAGCCTCGCCATGTGATAATGTGCGACATAATGCATCGTAATCGTGGATGCGCCCGCCGGGATCGCAACTGCCCGCAGCAGATAATCGGCGCGAAGGAGGGGAACAGAAGAGCCGTTCACCTTCACCTCCCAGTCGGGATCGTAGTGATCGTTAATCAGGACATAACCGCCTTTTGTCGATTGCGCCTCGATCTCAATTTCCCGCGCCGTATAAGTCGTCAATTCCACCTGATCCGTCGTGGAAGAAGCTGTTCCATTAGACGAAGGATGGGGCGATGATTCCGGTGCGGGCGATTTTAGCAGCACCGTTTCCCGTGGATTCCATGCCTGGTCTTCAAGCCGTTTAAGCAGCGCGTCGTCCGTGGAAATCACTTCCGCCTGGGGCACAAAAGTCGCCTTCGCCAGATAATCGCGCATCTGCACGAGGGCATGGCTCGGCATATTATTAAGCGTTGGTATCAGTGTGTAACCATCAGCATGGGCGATATTCGCGGCGATATCGGGGTTGTGTTGCAACTGGGGCATGAACTCTTGCGGCACAACGACATTTTTCACTCCGGCGAGAAGCCACAAACGCGCGTGGTTATCGTCGAAGAGTTTCAAAAAAGTATGGAGATCATCCGGAAGGCGCGAAGCTGCGGAAATATCGAGGCATGAGATATTTTCCGCGTTGAATTGATTTTGCAGCAGCACATTGAGAACGGGATCCTGGGGCGCCACGCTTACCCGAACCTGGTTGCCTTCCGTTTTCAGTTCCTCCAAAAGCGGATTGGTCTGCGTCAACGTATTAAGTTGGACTGCTCCGATGAATTGACCTGCCACCCACTGTAATTGCGCCACGCTGAGCGCGGACAGCGCCAGGGCCAGGGTCAGCGGCAAATACTCGGACGTGAGCATTTTTTGCCAAAGACGATGGAGAAGCGGATTATCCAATGTCCATTCCCGCAATCGTTCCGGTTGCCACAAGACAATTAAAAGAACCCAGAGCGAGGTCGTCAGGACAAGGGCCACCAGAAGCGACATGTGGACGGTGCTCAAAATATTGGCGATGGCAGCGGGTTCGTAATCCATCGCCTGAAGTCTGGCCATCAACACGATTCCCAGCAGGTAATTACTGCTGCATATCAGACTGATTCCAAAAAGTGCCGTCATTCCCCCGATGAACCACATCAGGCGTCGGCGCATGATCTTGATCTCCGGCACGGAGGCTTCGAGCGAGACCATGAGATGCTGCACACCATAAGCACTTAGAACAACCAGCGCAAAATTGGTCCACTCGAGCCATTTGAGCGGGTTGCGCCATTTATCCATCAACGGCAATTCAAAGAGGAGACGATAAAGCGGCGTATGCCAGCCCCACGAAAGAACCAGCGCGACTAAGCCAAAAACGAGGAAGACCCGGCCATAGAAGCGTTGCTGATCCGTCATTCGATCGGGACCAACCAGACGTCCCGGCAGAAGCAGACACGTGGCCATCAGTGCCAGCACGGCTGATAGCGTCCCGGTCGTGCTGATGGCGAGATTGAGGTTGCGTGTGCTGGTGGAACTTTTCGGCCAATCGACCGTGCGGCCAATGGAACCCCAGTAAGGGCCGTTCGCGTTGTTGCTATGCCAGCCGAGCAAGCCGGGCACGAGGTAAGTCAGCGTATCTTCCGGCCCGTAACTGTATTGCGTGACCAGCTTGTACGTCTCTTCGCGATTGCCTTCACCGCCAAGTTTGACTCCCACGATATAACTTTGGAAAAGTGCCAGTAACGCCGCCAGGGCAACGAGCAACGCCACGCCTGCGCAAAGAGCAAGATGCCGCACATTCATCGGCCATTCGCGTGGCCACCGCAGAATCGGTGCGGCGTACAGTATGGCAATGAGCAGACTCGCGATGGAACCGCGATCCGGCTGCAACCCCACCATCAAACCGCAACTTGCCCCGCTGATCAGCGCGTAGGCCCAGTGACGCGTTCGCTGGGCGCGCAAGGCTCCCCACGCTGCCATCGCGAAAAAAGGCCACGTGGAGATGTAGGCGTAATGACCGGGAAAAACAAAAGGGAGAATGTCACCCTGCCACGCATAGATGACTCCACCAAAAAGCGCCGCAGGCCGGGGCAACTCCAGTTCACGCAGGAAAACCGCCATGGCCAGCAAAGCCAGCGTCGCCACGACCGGCGTGTAAATCGTGAAAAATAACCAGGGCGGCAGATTGGCCGCGAGCGCAAAGGGATTTAACGGCGGCGGCAGATTCGCAACGCCGAGCCAGTTCAAAACAAGGAACGAGCCTTGAGGCGGAAAATGATAGGCGTTTTTCCAGAGATTCGATGGATCAACGTCAATCGACATCGGCACCCGCTCACCAAAGGAAAAAAATTGGCATATCCAAAGTTGCGCGAGTAGCGAAACGAGAGCCACGATCCAAAGAGAAGTCCATGGCCGTGTGTTGGAGGTGGAGTTAGCCGACGATTCCATCGTTGACACATAGCGGGCTCACGCTCTTCGGGAAAGCGCGATTCGATTGTCTCGACGGTTTATTGATCGTCCTCTTATTCCCCAAGCTACTAAACCGTACTCCTACTTCCTGAAACAACTTTCCGCGATTATTCGCTTACTTTTTTGGGTTCGATCCACTTATCTTTTGAAATCCAACCGCTCCGATACATGTAATCGGACAGTTCTGCCGTAACTTCCCGCGCCGTTCGCGCCGTGTCCTCCGTCAGGCCATGAGCGACACCGCCGGCTCCGCTTGCCACCACTTGAATGGCGACAACCACGGGATCGGTCGCGACTCCTGTAATCGCGCCAGGTTCGGCTCCGCTGCCACCTGTAGTTGAAAAAGTAAGGAAAGGGGTGTTCGTACTTTGGTTCAAGTCATACACATAGATATTGGTTTCCACCTTGGTCCCGCCTGCCCCAAAGCCGATGGCTCCACGAAGGAGACGACTGCCCTGGTTGACCTTCGTAAATTCACCCCGGATTAACCACGCATTTTCCGGTTGAAACCCTTGTTTCTTGGACGTGGAAACGGCGGGAATGAGACGATGAGATAGATCCGTGACCAACCCCGTTTGCATCATGGCTTGAAGATTTTGTTTAAACTTGATGAGTTCAGCGCCTTCTCGATCCACCTTGAAGTTGCCGTTCGCTACATCAAAATCGGCCACGTAAATTTTCTGCGGCATCTTAAGCGTGGCTTGCTCCGCAGTTTTTTGAACGCTTACCGAAGCGCACGACGCCAATGCCAGAATCAGGGCTAAACCCGATGTGGATTTTAAAATAAAATTAGTCATGAATTATTCCGGGAAAGTAGTTGTTTTTGTACAGCGTAACATTAATCCAGATCAGCCTTATCTGAAAATGCTTTCATAAATGTGATCCTACGCAGGTTCCTCATTCGTTCCTATGGGGTGTGCACCCCATAAGGGATTTCGTCCAACATTTTTCCAATTCCCATCCGGCATGCAAGGCGGAATTACTTCTTGGAATCGTCGGCGTGACCGATTTCCTCAAGGCCCGGGATTGAACCATAACCGATAAATCGAGCCTGGAGATCAGTAGCGGAGGATGTTTTGGAAGTGGAATCAGATTGATGACTTTTACCCGGCATCGTGAAGTCGAAGACGCTGACGCCATACCGGGATTTGCTGTCGAATGGGCGGCCTTCGCTGGCTCCCACCATGACTCGGTGACCGCTATGTCGGTTGATGCCCAGGTAAATCATGACATGCGTGACGGGAGGATCGCGGTCAACCTGATATGTGCCAGTCCAAAAAAGCAGGTCGCCGGGTTTCAGGAGAGCAAGCTCGAAGGTGTCTGGATTGGCACTGGTGACCGCTTGAAAGCGACCGTGAGTCCATACCCATTTATACATGCCGCTGGCATCGCGCGGGACGTCTTTCAAGCCGGCTTCGTTGAGCAAGTAATAGACAGTACCGGAACAATCCATCCCACCGTTTTTAGGATCGGAAGAGCCATATTTATAAATGAGATTGAGGGTGGTCAATGCCAGGGCATGGTCGAGCAATTGTTTCACTGCCGGGGATTGCGTTTCATATTCGCGCAGATCCGAGACAGCAAGTGTGGCCACCTGGCTGCTGGTTTCAGTAGGCGGAATAGGAGGGAGAGACGTGACCTTCTTGGTGGAGGCGGATGTAGGGGCGGAATTTGTCGAATTAACCGGGTCTATAGCGGAGGCTGCATTGGTTGTAAGAGAGGTCGTTTTTACACTGGGCTCTCCAGTCCACGCAGGATTATTCGTGGAAGGTCTCTCGTTTTCTGCCCGCCCTTGGCTCAATGTGAAGATGGCGACGAAGAAGAAGGCGGTCAAATAGAGAGGGAATGACGCCTTCATTGGTACGAAAAGTCGAAAGAGACCGTGCTTGGACATACTTTCTCGAGCCGACAGTGAGGTTAGTTTGAAATCCTGAGTACCTCGTCAGAGGTATCCCATAAGATAAAGTACCAACAATATGACAAGTACCAAGCCGATCCCACCACCACCACCGGCACTGCCTCGGTAGGCATATCCGCCGCCGCCGAAGAGAAGAACAAGGACAACAATAATGAGAATGAGCGACATAATAGTATTTCGAATGGAGGATTATTTATGGGGGGTTGATAGGGAGGAAGAGGTGGTGCCGGAACCGGGATGAAGAGCTTCGGTGGAGGCGTTCCATAAGATACTCACGAACGCACTTACGACATCGACATCGGGCTGATCCATCCGCCCCGAAATTTCCCTCCGGGTGTCGATCACGTGCTGATCGTTTTCAAAAAGTCCTTTCGCCACGTTTAAAATTCCAGACCAAATTGCTCCCGGGTTTCCTTCGTCGGAGGATTTGGGTTCAAATTCCAGATGGTAAAAGGAGCGTTTCACGTAACCGTGGTAAATTCCCTTGTCGCTGGTGAGTTCACCGTAAAGCCCGATTTCGCCGCTCTTGATCCTGGCTTTTAAGCTTTTTTGCATGATATAATTGGCTCCCGCAGCGGGTACGTGTTCAACGCGAAAGTTTTGCGTGAAAGTTGCAAACGGTTCATCAAAATTGACATCCAGATTCATTTCAAAAGTTCCCGTCAGCAAGGGGCGACCACTGATTTTTATCGTCGATGGCAAAGGAATTTTGAGTCCCTTGCTGTTGCTCATATTTTCAGCGGCACCCTCGAGCTGGCTCAATTCCAAATCGACCTGTGGGCTGGTATGAAAATCGTGAAAATGAATATCGCCGCGATAAATTCTAATTTGATTAACGCGCCAGGGAATCATCTGCTTGATGGTATCGATCCAAACTTTGTTGATGGAGAGTTGGCTCTGCTCCGGGTTGGGGCCCGCAACGAGGTTGATTTGCGGATCAAATACCGTAACTGAGGCTCGCTTGCCACCGTGGAAGAGTTGCGACCATTGCAGAGAGATATTTGAGCGGGGCGAATAAAAAAAGTGGACGGGGATTTCTCCTGTCTTCTTGTCGAGATGCACATCGTAAACATCCACGCTGGCCGTCCAGGGATGAATGCGAACCCATTCCACCCGGCCTGTATAATCGGGGAGATCAGAAAGGCTTCGATTGATGTAGTCCCGGGCAAAATAGGGCGTTGAAAACCAGATAGCGACGAAAACAACTGCTGCCACCAGCAGGAGAGACTCAATGATGAGGCGGTTACGCTTGTTTCCAAATTGCAGCCGTGGATGAGTCGCTTGTGACATGGAAGGTGGGCGGGAAAATTGTGGTTCCAGGGCGGGGTCGGTAATACTCCCACGAAGGCTTTCCATATAATAAAAGGTTAAGTTTTTTAGTAGTCAGGCGGCAGGAGTCAATCTTCTCCGGCTCAGCCAGGAAGAAGAAAGCGTGGCTCATATCCTTGTTAGCTGAGGGCAGCGTTGTAGTAGAAGATTCGCATAAGGGAGAAAGTCTCCCATCATGGGCACAAATGTGACTAGGCAGGAGAAGATCAGGTTTTTTATCATGTAAGTTTTGAGTTATGGAGTTGGGTTTGCTTCGGGAGTAATTGCTTTAATAAATGTGAGAGTAAGCAGGGAAACCATTCGCTCCAATGGGGTCTGTACCCCATTACCATCGCTCCATCTGCCGGGTATCTTATTCACGTAAAAACAAACTTGGATCGAACTATGACTACACTTATCGAAAAAGATTCCCCAATCCCTGCTCTCATTCTCCTGGCCGTCATCTTCTTATTCCTCGTTGGAGGCGGACTTGGGCTAGCCTATGTGGGCGGAGTCTTCACCGGGAAAAATGCAGTGGCCGAGAACGACAAGAGGATCGCGAATCAAGTCCTTCCAAAATCAACCCCATCCTCTGCTCCCACGCCCGCAAAGCACTGAACGGATTCGTACTTGGCGCATCGAGGGGGTACAGCGTTTTTTCGGTTCATAGAAATGAATCCTCACCCGCTTGATATTCTGGACAGCCTTGCTCACTTTTTCTTGTTCCCGACAGATCACCGCGCATAATGGAATGCACATCGCCGGTGTGGTGAAATGGCAGACACGACAGACTCAAAATCTGTTATACGCAAGTATGTGGGGGTTCAAGTCCCTCCACCGGCATTACCTCTGGAGAGATGAGCTATTATGAGATAAGTTTAAACCATGGCTCGCTTACCGGATCGCTTTGATCTTTGGGTGCGTAAGGCACGGGAATGTCGCGATCTGGCGCGGCAGGCCGACTACGTGCTCGGCGCCATGGCGGGGTTGGAGCAATGGCATTTTCTGAATGTCGGAACGAAGGAAAAACCCATATCGGCTGAAGTGGAGATGGAGAACGGACGCCACCTTCTGGTTTTTTCCAACATGGATCGGGTCGAGGAGTTGATGGGTGAAGGCGGACAATTTCAGGCGGATGACCCATTGCCGATCATCACAATACCGACGGTCAAGGCGATGCCCTGGTGCCTGGAGCGGCGGACAACGAACTGCGTGGGGCTGTTGGTGAACCCGGACGAGGATGCGTTCCTGCTTCCGATGGATCGCCTGGAAGTTTTCCATGCGGAGTGGATCAAGCGGGGTGGACGGCAAGCCTCAGGTTTCTGGATTCCGAATATGACGACGGAAGAGGAGGATTTCTGGCAGGAGCACGGTGTCTAGCGAGCAATTAAAACATCCCCTTGAGCGAAATGGAAAGACGTTGCTCCGGGCCCACGCTACCCGGCAGCGGATTTTGATCCCAACGATTACTGTACTCGATACTCGCTGAAACATCTTCCTGCAAAAGAAAGGAAGGCCCGGTGGAAAAAGTGAGCGTTTTGTCGTCGAGAGTCAGGGGCAGGGCGCTGCTTAAAGTTGGGCCGGGGGTCGAGGCTTGGGGTGTGCCATTCGCGCCGGAAGCCAGCGGCACGGCAGGCGCAACATCCTGGATTCCACGCGAGTTGAGCATCTCCGCGTAACTGTGCCAGGTGATATCGGATATGATTTTTTGAGACCAATCGGCGAAGAGCGCCTGGTTGAACTCGTTGGCGATGCCCGGAAAATCCTGATAATGCTGCTGGCGCAAACCCATTTTCACCGTCGTATCCTGAGCCGGTTTCCAGACGAGAGATTGTTCCAGCGAAGGGTTTCGTGTAACGGACGAGCCAGCATAAGTCGTCTCATCATAATGAGACTTGAGCACGGCGGTCAGCGGCATCGGGCCGAGAGGCTGCTGAAGCTGGGCGTCGTAGGCGGTACTCTGGAAGGCATGGCCTGAAACGAAATCCGCACCGGTTCGATCCGAATTGACGCCGAACGTCAGCACCGATTTAAACGGCAGGCGGCTTTCCGCAGAAAATCCGGTACCACCTGTCACGTTTGAATCTGCGGACAGGAGCGAATCGTTTACCGAGTTGTGGATATTTCCACTGAGCGTCAACGCTTCGATGGGATGAAATTGAAGCCCCGCTTTTTGTCCGCGCGAAAGATCATTCGTGCCGTCCGATAGCGGTTGAAATGAATTCAATCCATCATTCAAGGTGACGGTGCTCGATTCGCAGGAGAGCAAAAGCGCATCGTTTACCCGATGCGTGTAAACAGAGCCATATTTTTCCTGCCAAAGCGAACCGGTCGAGATCACGGAAAAAGGATCGGTGGGCTGTTTCACCGCAGTGCTGAAAGTGGAACTTGAATCGGCCGGATGCTGCTGATCTTCGAGAGATTTCAGCACGTCGTAGTTTTGCCCATAATTGGGCAAGGGACTTGTCGCCGGGTTTGCGTTTTGAGCGCACACCCTCGACCCCGTCAGGCAGATGGCCAGGCCGAGAATCAATCCGCCCCGCGTGGCCCATGCAATATTGGAAAACATGTAAATCAATCGTTTTGAACGGTATCTTTTACGGAAGCTTGCTCAAGGTTCTCCCTCTTGCAAAAAGCATCAATCCTCTTATATGAAGAGACGCCGCCAGGGCTAAAAAAGTTCAAAAAAATGTTTCTAAAAAGAATCAGGCTTTGATCCTTTTTTCTTCGGCGTCAAAAACATCAAAGAGATAATCGATATGCGGAATTAATTCGACCGGGATCGACTTGGGAATGTAGTCCTCCATGAATTCCTGGAGCATGTCGGGCGTTTCACTGATCCGCTTGTAACGCCATTCGTTGTTCCATCGGATAATCTCGATACGCGAATGTTTTTTCGCATGTTCCCCTATCCACTTGCCTACCGCTTCGTCATCCGCGCCAGTGGCCACGAACTCGCGCAGGTCTGCGCCTTTGATTTCCGCAAAGCCGAGGAAAACATTATCCAGTGGGCAATCGTAGTGGTACTCACCAACTTTTCCCGCCAGGTCAGCCCGGCATTTATCCACGGCACGGGCTGCTATAACATAACCTCCCAGTGTGGAGCGAGGACTGCGGGGGAAAGACTTGGTGAGATCAGGTGCCAGCGTTTTTACTTTTTCATTAAGAGTACTCATAAGGATTCTACCATACTCGATTACCACGTGGCCGCTAGTTCAGTGAGGGCATTTTCAGCTTTTTGGCGCGAAAGTTTTGCCGAATCGTCACCCTGGTTCATGCTATCGGCGACGACAAAATGAACATCCGTAACGCCGATAAATCCGAAGATGGCGCGCAGGTAAGGTTCCTGAAAATTATAAGATGCCATCGGCGAACCGGGTGGAAAGGAGCCGCCGCTGCTGGTGATGAAAAGCGCTTTCTTGTCTTTGACGAGTCCTTCGTAACCATTCGGCCCCACCGCAAAAGTTTTCCCGGCGCGCACGATTTGATCGATATAAGCCTTCAGCGTGGAAGGGATGTTCAGATTATACATCGGCACGCCAAAGATGTAGCGATCCGCATTGAGAAATTCCTCGACCAATTGATCTGAGACCGCAATCGCCGCTTTCGATTCGGGTGTCTGTGCTTCCGGTGATCCAAATGCGCCAATGACCCACGGTTCCGAAACATGCGGCACGGGATGATGGCCAATGTCGCGCAGGAAAATGGTGTCCTGCGGATGCTGTTGCGCCCAGAGTTGCGCGAATTTGGCGGTGAGCGCCCGTGAAACAGAACGTTCGCCGCGTGGACTGGACGTGATGACGAGAATTTTGGACATGGTATTGCGTGGGTGAGTTCTTATTAAAAAACCTGCCATCCTGATTTTCGACAAATCCGGGAGACAGTTGGAATTAAGTGAAGAGCAACTGGTAAAAAATAACGATACGAAATCGCATCATTTTATCCGCTGGCTTTCCCACGGCTTGCACGGTCTGGTACGCTTCGCCCTTCATGGATTCGCCGCGTTACACCGTTATTATTCCGGTGCTTCATTTTCGAGCCGATGAACCTGTGCTGGCGAGCCTTCGCGAAACGGCTCCCGCAAGCGGGATGCCGCAAATTCTGGTGGTTGAAGGCCGGCATCCTGCCCGCCAGCGCAACGCAGCCCTGGCCCAGGCGCAGGGAGAAATCATCGTCTTTCTTGATAACGATTGTTGTCTAGGACTAATTTTTTGGGAGGCCCTTGAAACCGCTTTTATGCGTCCCGAGGTGGAGATTGTCGGTGGTCCGGCCTTGCTGCGCGCCGAAGCCACAGGGCCGGAAAAGATTTTTCATGCCCTGCTGACCCATCCACTCGTGGTGGGGCCAGTTTGCTCAAGATATGCGGCTCGTGGCGCATTTCGAGCCGCCACCCAAATGCAATTGATTCTCTGCAATCTCGCCGCGCGTCGCTCGACCTTCACGAATATCGGCACGCTTTCTCCCAGGCTTTATCCCAACGAGGAAAATGAATGGCTCGACCGTGCGCAGGCCGATCACGGCATTTATTACGATCCGCGCCAGCAGGTTTTCCGTCCCCAGCGTTCCACATGGGGAGAGATGGCCCGGATGCTTTTTCGTTACGGGATGGGGCGAACCCGTCAACTTCAAGTCAACGGCTGGCAGGTATCGATCCATCATTTCCTGCCCCTTCTTTTGATCGTCCCGGTGCTCGCCATTATTCTCGGCTGGCCCTTTGAAACATGCCTTGGTTCTCTATGGTTGCTGGCATCGATCACCATCGCCGCAACGTGCGATTCACAGCTTAGCCTGGGACAGCGTTGCATGGCCGGATTGATCGCCCCGCTCATCCCGTTGATTTATATCCTGGGTCAAGTCATCGGTTGGTTTGCGCTCCTTTTTCCTCTCCCTGACTCTGAATCCGAAATCGCCATCTATAACGAGAAAGGTGAGAGGGTGCCTTGATTTACCTGCGGGATTAAAAAGAAAGTGACGATCAAATAAAGTGTGCTAACCCAAGTGAAGAAGACGCTTAATTGGCCGCCTTCTCCCAAAATGAAATTTTATAATTTCAATCGTTATCAAAATCGACTGAAAGGTGGCTTCAGTTTGGTCGAGGCAACATTTTCCATCGGGGTGTTGAGTTTCGGATTTTTATCGCTGATTCCTTTGCTTGCCTTGGGAACGAAAACGGCTCGTCTGGCGCATGATAATCGAGCCACGGTTCAGATCGCCGAAAATCTCATTGAAGAAGCCAGGCAGGGCACCCTTTCGCCGGGAACGCTTCACCTCGATGCGCAGGGCAATCCCTGTCCCGTTGCCCAGACAATTTATACAGTGCAGGCGGTTCTCAAGCCGATTAGTGACAGCCCGATGACTGGAACTGAGACAGCTTCCCCAACCTGGCTGACGCTGCGAATCACTCCCACGGGATCGCCCGATCACCCGCGGATTTATGCGGTCATTTTTTCTGCTCCGTACTAAAGGGCATTTTCGTCGCGCAAACCGGCAGTTTCCCCGTTTTACAGGTGGATTCAGCCTGCTTGAGGTGCTGGTTACCCTCATGGTGCTGCTGATTATTCTTGTCGCACTTTTGCAATTCATGACCGACGTTGATCACGTATGGAAAGTTGCCGCCGAGGATCCCTATGCAGAAGCGGAAAATGCTTTTGAAGTTGTGGCCAGGAATCTCTCCACGGCAACACTTGAGACTTATCAGGATTATGCCGACAGCGGTGGTGCCTTTCGTACCGGCTCGAACCCGTCCTTTCTTCCGGATCATCCGGCGCGTCGTTCTGATTTGGATTTCGTCTGTGAACCATCTGCAGGTTCAAACGGGCTTCTTTCGGCAAGCGGACGAATCACCACCGGCAGCGCGGTATTCTTTTTGGCTCCACACGGTTACACGCAAACCTACGCGCATGGAGGAATGGAGCATTTACTCAATGCCCTCGGTTATTTTGTGGAATTTGGCGATGATACTGGCCCGACGTTTCTTTTGAGCGCCCATTCCTGGCGTTGGCGACTGAAACAAATCGTGCAGCCCGCCGAATCCCTGCACATCTTCGCGCCTTCTCCCCCGATGACATGGATTCAGGAGATGGTGCAGCCCGGAGCCGTCACTCCCGTGCTGGCTGAAAATGTCGTGACGCTGCTCGTCCTGCCGGAGCGATTACCCAACGATTCCAAGGCCGCGCTTTCACCCGACTTCCGTTACGATTCGCGCGATACCAGCCAGCCCTTGACCCGGAATCAATTGCCGCCGCGGGTGCGTTTGGTTCTTGTCGCCCTGGATAATATTTCGGCGCAACGATTGGCCAACCAATACGGCTCGAGTCCGCCGCCGCTTGTTCCCAAAGGTCTTTTTCTCCAAGCGGATCAGCTTGATGCTGATCTTGCATCGTTAGACAGCACACTTACCTCGCAAAAAACAGGGCATCGTATCCTTCAGCGTCATATCCTTCTTCCCTCCTCGGCATGGTCGGAGGTTCCATCCCAGTAAAGTCTTCGCGTGTTCGCTAACGGACATATTAACTGCAATGTAACTGGCCAGCGCGTTCCCATTCCTTATACTCACTCCGATGGAACCTAATTTCCAAGTGCTCCCGCCTGGGCAGCAGCCACAACCTCCCCCGCCAAAAACATCGCCCCAGGGAATTTTCGGGTGGTTGATTGCTGGCGCCATTGCAGTCGGAAAATTTGGACTCCTTCTTCTTAAATCGCTCAAGACCGTCGGTTCGATGTTCCTCATGATTTGGATCTATTCCTGGGCTTTTGGCTGGCCCTTTGCCGCAGGTTTTGTCTTTCTTATTTTCGTGCATGAAATGGGTCATGTCATCGCCGCGAAGTGGCTCGGTATTCCCGTGAGCGCACCCGTTTTTATTCCGTTTATGGGTGCCGCCATCATGATGAAACAAAATCCACGCGATGCATGGACTGAAGCGTGGATGGCCTACGGCGGTCCATTGGCTGGTTGTATCGGCTCGTGGATCTGCTGGTATGCCGCCATTCGATTCCATACGACGTGGCTGATGGCAGTCGCCTCGGCCAGCTTTGTCATCAATCTATTTAATATGATCCCCGTGCCACCGCTTGATGGTGGACGTATCTGCGCCGCCGTGTCGCCATGGTTCTGGCTGATTGGACTGCTTTTACTTGGTGCCGCCATCCTTTATTTCCATGCCATAAGTTCGATCTTTATCATCATCATTGTCCTGATCGTGGCCTTCCCGCGAATGAAGCAAACTCTTTTCAGCACACCCACGGAGGAAATGCGGCGTTACTACTCAACTCATATCTCCAACCGATTGATCATGGCCCTCATGTACGTGGGTTTGATTGCGGCATTGTTGCTGGGCTATTGGGATGCAAGCCAGCATCTCTCTTATCTTTGGGAAGATTCTTAAAGCGCATCCAGCGCTACCTGCGCGGCATGCGTCTCCGCTTCTTTTTTGCTGGCGCCCTGGCCGCGCCCCAGTTCGCGGCCCTGCCATTCGACCACCACCTCATAAACTCGCGCATGGGCCGGGCCGGTTTCGGAAACGCAACGGTACATCGGTGGTTGCTCGCCCTCGGCCTGAAGTTTTTCCTGGAGATTCCCTTTGGGATTATTGGCCAGGGCAGCATCGCTTTCGTTGGTCAGAACCGTGAGCGATGGCTCCAGCAGACGCAAAATAATCTCGCGTGAAACATCCCAACCAGCCTCGGCAAAAATGGCTCCGATGACCGCCTCCATCGCGTCAGCGAGAATGGAGCCACGCTGTCGCCCCTGGCTGTTTTCCTCGCCACGCCCGAGGATCAGATGATCTCCGAGTCCCAGGTCTTGCGCGAGCGTCTGGAGATGATGCCGATTCACCAATTGCGCACGCAGGACGGTGAGCCGACCTTCGGGCAATTCCGGGAAACGGCGATAAAGCTCCGCTGTCACCGCAAGCTGGAGAACCGCGTCACCGAGAAATTCGAGCCGTTGATTATCCGGCGTACGCTGGCGTTTTTCATGGCCAAAGGAAGCATGCGTCAACGCAAGACCCAGCAGGGCGGGGTCGGCAAAGACATGCCCGAGGCGCTGTTGAAAATCGTCGATGCTTGAAGCCATGCCCAACTCAAGCAGCTTTCGAGAAAATTTAACATGCCGAACAAGATGGTATCTGTTATCGACAAAGCATTCGTTGTTTATTGAAATCGAAGTAAGATAAGAGCGATCCAATGCGATAGACTTATCATGACCAATAAATTTTTGACGTTGCTTGTCCTGTTCCTTTGCGTGGTCACTCCTGCTTCAAGACTCCTTGGACAAGATTTCCCTATTTCGTTGAAAGAAGCAGTCGTGCCAAGAGAGGAAATGCGCCAGCAAATTTTGCAAGGTATCAAGGAATATCGATATACCTATTCATTTGCGAAGGTACCTTTCTCTTCTTATTTTTTCGCGGAGTGTTACACGGACGGAAAATTCACCCGCCGGTATTTACTAACCACAGCTATGCCCTGGAACAAAAGCGATTACGGAAAGGGCACTCTTTCCCTCGGATGGAATTTCGTCACTCGAGAATTGGTGATGATCAATGATAACGGATTTGGTCTTTGGAATTCACGTCTTACCCTTCCAAGGGATGTTTTTGATAAACCCAGCCTCGTGGTTTGTGCGGAAAAAATTCAACCGGAAGTTCGCGAGACACCCGGATATTACCCAACTCGCAATACTATTTACCCTGTCCTGGGTTTGCTAGGGGGTGAAAATCACAATAAATTCGTCCGTAAAACACACTTCACCCTTACCTCGGCCGCCGACTTCGTTAAAGGTGCAACTCAATACGGCGAAAAGTATTGTCTCGTCATTTATTCTTATGGCAACCAAGGCGGAGGCAATCCTCCCTTCGAGGTCGAAAATCGAACTTCTGACACCTTCCGTTGTTTGCCCATGAACTGACGGAGGTGGTTTTATATCGAAGTAGATCATTTTTTAAACGATGCTAGGATGAGATTCTCCTGTGCAATCGCTTCGCTGGCCTCTTCTTTTCGGCACGGTTATCGGTGTGCTGATTTTGACCCTCTACGCCTCTTTTGCTTTTAGGGGCGTAGCGGCCTGGAGCATCGGGGTGATTTATATTTCCTATGACTCACTCCTGCTTGGCTTCATGGTCATATCGAGCCAGATCGCGGTGTCGAGGCTGGAGCGCAAAAGGAAAAGCACTCGCGGTACTTCTCCTCTTTCGCAGAAAGAACGGCCCACCTTATCGGTGCTCATTTGTGCGCGCAACGAACGGTTGGTGCTGCCGGAATGTCTCCGCGCCTTGAGCGTTCAGACGGAACTCGCGGACGAGGTTATCGTTATCGACGACGGTTCAACCGATACCATGGTCGATTGGTTGACCTCCGAACATGATCTCCACTTTGAGGCGATGGGATCGAACACCCTGGGACTTTCCACATGCTGGCCCGCTCTGCGCGTCCTGCGTAAGGCAAATTCAGGCAAGGCCGATTCGCTCAATCTCGGTTGGGAAATGGCCCGGGGCGAAATCGTGGTCACGCTTGATGCCGATACCTATCTCGAAACTGAAGCACTGGCGGCGATCCGCGATGGTTTTGTCGAAGACCCCGACATGGGGATTGCCGGTGGCGTGCTGATTCCGGTCTGCCAGCGCACCGCATGGGCCGGATTCTTCCAATTCTTCCAGACCTTCGAGTATGCGCGCGGCTTTCTCTGGCGATTGACCTGGATGCAATACGATATGCTTTTGCTTATCTCCGGTGCCTTTGCCGCTTATCGCCGAACGGTTTTGGAAAGTGCCGGGGGATTCGACACGAAGAGTTGGGTGGAGGATTACGAACTGACTCATCGCGTTTACCGGGACGCCTTCGAACGAGGCCAGCATGTGACGGTGAAGACGCTCGCGGGTGCGCGTGGAACCACCGATGCCCCGGCGGCGGTGAAGACTTTCCTCAATCAACGGCGACGCTGGTTCGCCGGTTTTATCGCCACCCATTTCAAGTTTAAAGGGATGGTGGCAAACGGACGCTACGGAGCCGTTGGACGTTATATGATGTGCCTGAAAACGCTCGATCTGCTCCTGCCCATCTATGCGTTAGCGGCACTGGTGGTTTTGATAGAAATCCTGTTAATTAGGCACTTCTTAGATAGCTTTATCGTTAAACTAATTATCGCTAAGCTTGTTTTTGACCTTACATTACATGCCTACTCCATCATTCTGTACCAACGCTGGCTCGGGGTTCCTCTTTCGCGCAAGCTATGGATTCAATCCCTGGGCGCGACATTAACAGAGCCTTTTGTCTTTCAGATCATGCGCCAACTCGGAGCCGTTCTCGGGTGGCTCGCCTTCCTGCGCGGCAAGATCAATTGGATGCCACAAAGACAGGTGAATGTGGCCGCGCCTCTAGTGGGATAACTTCTTGTTTTAGATTACTCTCTCGGGATACTTGCGGCATGGATCCTCTACTGCCTTTTCCCCTATTAATCTTTTTGGCTCTATTATTCATGGTGGTTTGCACGGTCGGTATTTCTGTCCAAGTAAATAAAATCCGAAAGAGCAGGGAAGAAACAAATAAGCGGCTCGCCGAAATCGCGACGTTGCTTAAGCGTTAACGCAATCATTATAAATTTGCGCGTGACAAGCTGCCGCAACAGCCCGAAAATGGCAGGGTGAAACGATCTACCTTCCTCCAAGTCATCACCTCTTTCGCCCTGGCAGTCTCCTTCGCCTGGGCTCAACCCGCGCAAGCTGCCGATCCTGTCGTTGTGCTCAAGACCAGCATGGGCGACATCACGATCCAGCTTGATCCCAAGAACGCTCCCATCACCACGGCCAATTTTCTGGCTTACGTGGACAAGAAGTTCTACGACGGCACGGTTTTCCATCGGATCATTCCCGGTTTCGTGGTGCAGGGTGGCGGTTTCACAGCCCAGATGAGTGAAAAAGAGACCAGGCTTCCGATCAAAAACGAAGCAACCAATGGTCTCCATAATCTTCGCGGCACCATTTCGATGGCGCGAACCAACAATCCCAACAGTGCAACTTCACAATTCTTTCTCAACCTGGTCGATAACAGCAGCAAATTGGATCCAGGCGGCGTCAGCCCCGAGGGCTATGCCGTATTCGGCAAGATCACAAAGGGGCTTGATGTGATCGACAAGATGGCAAAAGTGGAAACCACCACCATGGGCCCTTATTCGGATGTCCCTGCGAAAGCGGTGATCCTCATCAGCGCCACGCGGGGATAGTAATCACTTTTTTGCACCGGGCTTGTCGTATCGTAGCGGTGGTTCATGATCACCGCTGCGGTCGATGTGTAAAATTCTCACGCTTTCCTCGGCGGGTTGTGGTTGATTAGCACTCTTGCATGAAGCCTGAGCCTCCGCCCGCCACATTCCGCAGTATCCTGGCGGAAAAAAATTTCGCCCGGCTCTGGTACGGCCAGATCATCAGCAGCTTCGGCGACCGCTTTTACCAGTTCGCCCTGCTTTACGTGATCCTCGGCATCAAGCAGGGTATGGATGTGGGCAAAGACAGCGCACGTGTGACTTTTTGCGCAATGTTGCCGGGACTCCTCTTTGCGCCGCTCTATGGCTGGATCGTGGATCGCTTTTCCCGCCGCTGGGTCATGTTTTATTCTGATCTCGCGCGGGCCGTGTTGACCCTCACGATACTCGACCTGTGGTTTCAATCCCACAATCTGTTTGCGGTTTATGCCATCGTGTTCCTGATGGGTGCTTTCAACGGCCTCTTTATTCCAGCGCGACAAGCGGCGTTGCCTCAAATCGTTTCGAGCCGGGAACTGGTCACTGCCAACGCGCTCATTTCGTTAATCGGGGTCATTGCGAATTTCATCGGCATTCCCATTGCCAGCCTCATCGTTTCGATCTTTGGCGCGCGCAGCAGCTTCCTGTTCAACTCGATGGGTTTCCTTGCCTCGGCCTGGTGCATTTATCATATCCGTACCGATCTTTCGCCTGACCGTACGAATGCGGGAGGGGCTGACAAAGTCAGTACATGGCGCGGTTCACTGGCAGGTTGGCGCGTGCTGCGCGAACAACGGGAATTGGGTGCGCTGGTGCTGGTCAATTCGGCCTTTTCCTTCATCAGCGCCATGGTGCTTATCACCATCCTGCAACAAGTCGTGTTGACGGTTGACTTGGGATCGGTTCGTACATTAGCCAATTATCTGAAAGAGTTTCTTGGCATGTTCGCACCCAGGCCGCCTGTTTTTGAAATCAGCATCCTGGCGTTTGGATTGCTGATGGCGGCGATTGGAATGGGGCTTGGCTTGGGCGTTGCCATTTGCGGCGCATCGAAATATTGGAGCCGCAGCAAGGCGCTTCCCTATGTGGCCCTGGCCTTGCTCGGCGTGGCGTTGCTTGGATTTTCACAAATCCAGGAATATCTCCCAGCCGTGGCGGGCGCGGCCTTCATGGGTGTGCTCTCGGCGTTCATTTTGATTCCGATCGAGTCGCGGCTGCAAAACGATGTCGATGATGCGCGCAGAGGACGCGTTTTCGCTTTAAGGAATCTCTGCACGACCGTGAGTTTTCTGCTTGGTCTGGCCGTGAACCTGGATGGCAGGTTGCTCAGCAAACTCGGACCATCGCTGCTGATCGAGGACGTGGGAATCGCTGCGATTACAATGGCCGTGTTACTGGCGCTGACCAATCTCGCGGCCCTTAGATCTTTTTGGTCAGATCGTTGACGGAAGTCGCCGAGTTGACAGGAGTCGTGGAAGCGCCGCCAATTTGATTCTTATCCTCAATTTTCTTGGCGTCGGTTTCCGAGGCGGCACTGTGAATTTCTTTTTCGAAATCTTCCTTGGCCTTCTTGAATTCGCCGAGGCTCTTGCCAAGCCCGCGGGCCAGTTTGGGCAGCTTGTCCGCGCCGAAAAGCAGGATGACGATCAGCGCGATCCAAAACCATTCCATCCCGTGAGGAAGACCGAAAGCGAAGAAAGGATGCTGCATAGTTTTTTTCCTAGTAAGTCAGGATACTCTTAGTTGGAGATGCGTACAACTGAATTTAGCGTGTCCTAATAGGCATCACCATGATACCGGCCAGAACTTTGTTATTACGCCAACCCCAATTTCTTAAACGTATCATCCACGTAACGGAAATGACGCTCGGGCGAACAAAGCTCGTCGATCTCCTTTTCGGATAGAACGGAACGAATTTCCTTCGATTTCTTGAGATGAACCTGGAGCGCTTCAGTGCCGCGCCAACACGCCATAGAGGCAGCCTGCACCGCTTCATAAGCCGTCTGGCGCGGAAGACCCTTGTCAGCGAGAGCGAGCAGCACCGTCTGGGAAAAAATGAGTCCCTTCGACTTGGCCAGGTTCGCCGCCATGTTCTCGGGATAGACTATTTGCCGCGCAACGAGATCAGTAAGCAGAACGAGCATGTAGCTGAGCAGTTCGCAACTGTCCGGGAAAATGATCCGCTCCACCGAGGAATGGGAAATATCGCGTTCGTGCCAGAGCGCCACGTTCTCCAGTGCCGCCACGGCATTGCCGCGAATGACCCGCGCGAGACCGCTCAATTTTTCGCCTGTGATTGGATTGCGCTTGTGAGGCATAGCGCTGCTGCCTTTCTGGCCCTCAGCGAAAAATTCCTCCACTTCGAGTACCTCGGTGCGTTGCAGATGGCGAAATTCGGTCGCCCAGCGGTCAATGCTGCTGGCGATGAGCGCCAGCGTGTTCATGAAATGGGCGTGCCGGTCACGCTGGATGATTTGCGTGGAGATGTCCGCCGCGTTAAGCCCCAGTTTTTTGCAAACGTATTCTTCGACCTGGGGGTCGAGATGCGCGTGGGTGCCGACCGCGCCGGAGAGCTTGCCGACGGCAATCTGATCTCGCGCCTCAATGAGACGCCGTTCGGCGCGACCGAATTCGTCGTACATGAGCGCAAGCTTGAGTCCGTAAGTGATCGGCTCGGCATGGATGCCATGCGAGCGACCCATCATCGGCGTGAATTTATGTTCCTTCGCGCGAACGGCCACGGCTTCGCACAGGCGGCCCAGATCGGCGAGCAACAGATCGGCGCTCGCGGTCAGTTGCAGCGCAAGCGTGGTGTCGAGCAGATCGGACGAAGTCAGGCCACGATGAATGAACCGGCCTGCTGGCCCGACGTGCGAAGCGACCTCCTCCAAAAATGCGATGACATCGTGGTTGGTGCGCTTCTCGTTCTCGTGCACCTTCGCAATGTCGAACTTTGCCTTGGCGCGGATGGTCTTCGCGTCCTCCGCCGGGATATGGCCGAACCAGGCCATGCCTTCGCAGGCGAGTACTTCAATTTCGAGCCAGTGTTTGAGCTTGGCTTCTTCGCTCCAAAGGGCGGCCATTTCGGCCCGAGAATAACGGGGAATCATGGGTACTACTAAAGATCAGTCATCCCGATCTTGTCGAGGGATCAGTTGCTTGAAGAGAACCATGGGGGTGAAATAAATCCTTGCTTTAGGGGGCGGAATAGTCCAAGTTGCGGGAGTACTGCCCGTCGGCGGTACGTTTTCCCACCATGTCAGATTCGTCGCCCGTAGCGGGCATCTTAGAAATTCACGATAAAGGTTACGGCTTCTTGCGCAGACCCGAACGGGGCAGCGCGCCAACGCCGCAGGATGTCTTTGTGCCGCCCGATATGATCAAGCGCAACGGCTTGCGCGACGGCGTGCAACTCTCTGGCGTGAGCATCGCCAACGGGCGCGGCCCGCAGTTGATCGAGTTGCAGCAGGTCAACGACCGCGCCATCGACTTGTACCGCGACCAGCTTCCTTTTGAGGAATTGACCACGATCAATCCGAACCGCTGGGTGAAGCTCGAAACCAATGCCGACAAACTTTCCGCCCGTGTGCTCGACTTGATGACGCCCATCGGCCATGGCCAGCGCGGCCTGATCGTCTCTTCGCCCCGCTCGGGCAAAACGATGCTGATGCAGGCCATCGCCGACGCGGTGCTGAGCAATTCTCCCGATACCTTTTTGATGATCGTCCTCGTCGATGAACGACCCGAGGAAGTGACCGACTTCCGCCAATTTTTGGCCGGACGCGGCGAACTCTGGTCGTCCTCGAACGACCAGGAAAACGCGAGCCATGTGCGACTGGCCCGGCTGGTGATCGAACGCGCCAAGCGGTTGGTCGAAAGCGGTCGCGATGTCTTCATCCTGCTCGATTCGATCACGCGCCTGGGCCGTGCCTTTAATGCCGGGGCGAAGGGCAACACGATGAGCGGCGGTATCAGTTCCCGCGCGCTCGAAATTCCGCGCAAGATTTTTGCCGCCGCCCGCCAGACCGAGGAAGCCGGCGCCCTGACCATCGTCGCAACGGCGCTGATCGACACCGGATCGCGCATGGACGAAGTCATTTTCCAGGAGTTCAAAGGCACCGGCAACATGGAGATCGTGCTCGATCGCCGCCTTGCCGAAGCCCGGGTTTACCCCGCCATCGATATTGAAAAATCGGGTACCCGTCGCGAAGAGCTGCTTCTGCCCAAGGCCATTTTAGATAAGGTGACGACCATTCGGCGCGGCCTTCATGGTCTGCCGGTGCAGGCGCAAATGGAGCGGTTGCTGATGATCCTCAAAAAATTCCCCGATAACAAAACCGCCCTCGAACAACTCCCCGCGCGCCCAGCCACCTAAATCCCATGTCATTCCAAAATCTAGGTCTCTCTGAGGAAGTCGTCCACGGCGTCCAATCCATGGGTTATATAGACCCGACGCCGATTCAGTTACGCGCGTTCCCCATTATTCTCGGCGGCAAAGATCTCATCGGCGCTTCGCAAACCGGCACCGGCAAAACGGCGGCCTTCGCATTGCCGCTTCTCACGCAGTTGAAACATCACGGTGCCTTGCGCGTGCTGATCTTGGAACCAACCCGCGAATTGGCTGCACAGGTGGAAACGGCCTTCCGCGATTACTCGCGCTTTTCCGATATTCGCACCACGGTTATTTACGGCGGCGTTGGGTATGGCCAGCAATTGACCGATCTCAAGCGCGGCATGGATGTGCTGGTGGCGACTCCGGGCCGTCTTCTCGATCATATCGAACAGGGCAACGTGAAGCTCGATACGATCCAGCATCTCGTTCTCGACGAAGCCGACCGGATGCTCGACATGGGTTTCATGCCCGATGTGCGGCGCATTATCGAACTCATTTCGCGCGAACGCCAGACGCTCCTTTTCTCCGCCACGATGCCGCCCGAAATTGCGCGATTGACCGAGTGGGCTTTGCGCACACCTGAAAAGATTGAGATCGGCGCGCGACGTTCGCCTGCCGAGACCGTGACGCATGCGCTTTATCCCGTTGCCGCCGTGCAAAAATACGACCTGTTGGTCGAACTCCTCAAGAAAACTAATTTTGATTCTGTGCTGATTTTCGTCCGCACCAAACATGCCGCCGACCGGATTGCATCGCAGCTGAAATCGTCGCAACATTCCGTCGCGGTACTCCACTCCAATCGCTCGCAAACAGAACGGCAGGAAGCGTTGGATGGTTTTCGCAATGGCAAATACGAGGTCATGGTCGCCACCGACATCGCGTCGCGCGGCATCGACGTGGCGGGCATCAGCCATGTCATCAATTACGATGTGCCACAGCATCCCGAAGATTATGTCCATCGTATCGGGCGCACTGGCCGCGCGCAGTCCGATGGCGATGCGTTCACGTTAATGACGGCGGAAGAGGGTCCCGATGTGGCCGCCATTGAACGGTTCATCGGCCAGGAAATCCCCCGCGTCAAAATCGAAAATTTCACTTACGTCTATTCCCTCGCGCTCGACGACAAGAAAAAGCACGTCGTCGGCAAAGCGGGAAATATTCGCGGCGGTCGCGCTGGCAAGGGCTACAGCTTCGGCGTCCGTCGGCGCTAACTCTTTTTACCGCGCCAGTTCAGCCTGGGTCAGCGTCGCGATGAATTCTTCAACGGTGGGCGCGGAGATGAGATGTTCGCGGGTCGAGTTATCCTTGAGGAGACGCGCCAGGCCGCCCACGATACTGAGATAATCGGTGACCATTCGTTTGGGTGTGCCGATGACGAAAATGAGTTTTACCGTCTGGCCCGAATTCTCAAACCAGACACCCTGGGGACTGCGCCCGATGGCCAGGACCATGCCTTTGAGGTAGTCGGTGCGGGCATGGGGAAAAGCGATTTCATTACCGAGACAGGTCGATTCGATCCGTTCACGCGCCAGCAGCTCTTCGTAAAAACCAGCGAAATTGGTGACGTTGGGATTCGTTTGCAGAAGCTGGGCAACTTCGTTGATGGCGTTGCATCGTTTTTGCTGCCCCAATTCGAGCTTGATCTGTTCCGGCTTAAGCAGGCTGCTGATTTGCATAAAAATAGGGATAAGGCTTCGACTCGAGCATCCTCTTTCTTCAAAAGGCAAAATCAAACCTGCTTGAGATAAGAGAGAAGTTCAAACGAAATATATGTTATTTCGCACATCGACGCTTGGGAAATTTTTACGTGATCGCTTCAAAATCGATTTGACCGACTAGGGTTGCAGCAATTTTTCCAGGCGGGCGTCCTTGGAAATGCCGAGTTCCACCGCGCGGTTATAATGACGGCGGGCCAGTTCGAGAGAGGGCGGCTTGGACGTGGCATAAACCAGCGCGAGATTGAAATGCGCGTCGCCAAAGGTCTCATCGATATCGATCGCCTTGCGGAATTCTTTTTCCGCGACTTCCTGCCAGCCTTTTTGCGAGCAAGCGCAACCGAGATAATTGTGGGCCTTGGCATTGTTGGGATCCAGAGCGAGCGCCCGCTGCAGGGCATCGATGGCGCTTTCATACTGGTTCAACTGGTAATAGACGATGCCGAGGTTCATGTACGAAAAGGCGTCGGTGGGCGAAAGCTTGACCGCCTGTTGCAAGGCCCTGAGCGCCTCGTTCAGCTTGCCCTGTTGAAAACGAACCACGCCCAAGTTGCTCCACGCGTAAAGCGATTCGGGATATTTATCGATAATGACCTGGTACTTGTCGGATGCCTCGTCATAACGCTGCGCCTTGAAAAAATCAGCCGCTTGCTGGGCCGTGTCGCGCATGTCATCGGGAAGACGGGGATGGTTGGCATATTGCGTAAAATCCGGTTGCTTGGAGTTATCGTTCTGTACGATCTTCGTGTCTTTGATCACCGTGGTGGCACCGGGAATATTAGACACGGTCTTGTCACCCATGTCCGGCGGAGCCGGATTAGGCGCCGTATTGGTATCGGTCGCAGGCGCGGTGCCAGTAGTCCCCGCATCCATATTTGTTGAATTGGTTGAGGTCAAAGGAGGTGCATTCGTATCCCCGGATGGAGGTGTCGGATTATTAGTATCACCCATCACGGTAACGGGCGGTGTATTCGTCGAATCATCCGGTGAGGGGGAAACCGGAGGAGTATTTGTCGCTGTCAGGACGTTGCTCGGTGCCTCCATGCCGGGCACTTTGAGACTGGCCAAAAGAACCCGTTCCGCGTCATTCGCAGGAGCAGTCATGGGCGTTGCGAGAATATCAACCTTCTCCTGCAGAACCTTCGACTTGATCTTGAGATTATCGAATTCTTCCTGATAAAGACGTTTGGCCATATCCCGGTGGGCCTGCTCCTGAATTTCACGTGTCAGGATGCCGCGCATGGTTTCGTTTTCGTGTTTGATCGTCGCGTATTCCGGGCTGGTCACGGAAGTGGAGGCAAGCTTCTGATTGGCCTCAGTCAGGTCGGTTTGTGCCTGATCCAATTGTGCCTTCAAGGTGTTGGTCGTTTGCTGCAAGGCCTGATTGTTAGCCTGGGCGACAGCCAGGTTATCCTCGGTATTTTTCAATTTGGCCCGCAACAACGTCATGGCCTGGGGTGATTTGATTTGCTCGAGCTGCTTTTGCGCATCGGCCAGCTTATCGCTCAAGGCCTTATTTTCAGCCAAAAGTTTACCCATGCTATTATCCATCGATTGCTGGCTGTTTGCCGCGGCCAGTTGCTCGGTCACCGTCTTGAGTTGTGCGCGAAGGGTCTGCACTTCAGTTCGAGAATCTTGATATTTGGCCGTCATGTCCTCCAATTTTTGTTTCAAATCAGCCAATTGCTGTTGGAGGGAAGCAGTGGGATCAGTAGGTGAAGGAGAAACATTCGCAGCAGGATTGTTTGCTCCAGGATTTGGTTCCGGCGGAGTCGGAGGAGTCGGCGCAGGCTCAGGAGCCATCGCGTCAACCTTGGGCTGTAAATCTGTGATCTTTTCTTTGAAATCGCGCAGGCGCGCGGTCACCATGGCCGTTTCCCAATCGGGATTGTCTAAATGGATTTTTTGCAGCTTGGTATAACAGTCTTTAAACCCATCCAGAGCACCGCGATAATCGCCCCGCTTTTCGAGTTCGCCCGCCGTGTGAATCGCGACGTAGATATTGAGATACTGTTCTTGAGGAGTCGGTTCCGCGCGAAGAAGAGACGCCGGAGTTACAAAGATCCAGACTCCAAAACCAATCAAATAAATAGGCCAACGCACGCGGATAGATTTAAATTATTTTTCGATAAAAAGTCAATCATCTCCTAGCCTCAGAAGAGACTAATGACGCCTCTTGATTACATTTTGTAATGTCGGCTTCCACGAAGCTTTATCTTTTACGAGAGACTTTGGCGGTTTTAGAAATCACTTCCGCAGCCGTAGTGACACGCCAGTTGTGCGCTTCCAGGACAGCTTGAGCCTCGGCATAGGTGCTTTGGGTCAAAGCCTGAACAAGACGCACGGCACGAGCGCGGAGTTTGTCATTGGTCGCCTGGACGTTCACCATCAAGTTGTCCCTCACACGGCCCAGGCGAACCATCGCGATGGTGCTGAGCATGTTCAAAACAAGCTTGGTGGCGGTGCCCGCCTTCAGGCGCGTTGAACCCGTGACAAGTTCCGGCCCCGTCGGCAGATCAATCTCGACATCGACCGGCACGCGAATCGAGCGTTTCGGATTACACGACAGCAGAATCGTTCCCGCTCCCTTCCTCCGGGCAAACTCCAACGCGCCAAGCACGAAAGGCGTCTGGCCGCTCGCCGCAATCCCGCAGACGACATCGCGCTTGGTCAAACCACGTATTCGCAACTCGGCTGCGCCTGCTTCACGCGCATCCTCCGCGCCTTCCTGGCTCCGGAAGACGGCAGCCGGGCCTCCGGCGATGATGGCTTGAATCTGTTCTGGGGGCGCGTTGAAGGTGGGTGGCATTTCGCTCGCATCGACGACTCCCAAGCGCCCACTTGTTCCTGCTCCGACATAAAAAAGACGTCCACCCTGACAAAGATGCTTCGCCGCAAGAGTCGCTGCTTTTGTGATTTGCGGGGACTGAGCTGCGAGAGCCTTTTCGACTTGGCGTTCCTCGCGGATAAAGAGATCGACCAATTGCGAAATGGATCTGCGATCCAATCCGCGTGAACGGGGATTGCGTTGCTCGGTCGATGCCTGGGCAAAAGCGGCAAGCTGGGCCGGACTGGAGACGGACGCTTTTTTCTCCGTGGTCGTTTTGTTGGCCGGAAGCGTTGCCAATCCGGCGAGCCGGGCCGCACCAAAAATTCCCGGCACTGTTAAAAGAAACGTCCTGGCGCGTGGACATATCCGGTGTAAGGCACGTTGAAATCGCGCACGATACTCAGGCTGATTTTCAAAGAGACCTCCCGTCAGCGCCACTTTTGGATGAGTAAACTTGAGCCGTCGCGCAAGAAACTCAACTCGTTCCGCCAGGGCAGTAACCGCATGGTCGAGCAACGAACGAGCATCACGATCACCCTTTTGTGCAGCAGAAAAAACACATCGCGCCCATTGGGCCACGACGGTTTTACTCGTATCGCTTAAGATAAAGGGGACGAGTTCCTCCAGCGAAGTTTTTCCCGTGGCGGTCAGGTATTCCTGCGCGAGAAGAGAGGTTTTTTTGCTTTCATCGTAACGGTTAAACGCGCATTCGAGACCGCGCCGGGCCAGGTCGTAAGCACTGCCGCGATCCGAAAAGAGATGTCCCCAACCGCCTGCTTTCTCCACGGGTTCATGGGTCGATTTTTGTCCCGCAACATTTGAACCGGTGCCCGCGATAACCACAATGCCCGGTACTTCTCCGAACGCCGCCACGAGAACGGAGCGCGTATCTTCCATCACACGCACCGATTGCGCCTGCGGCCAGACACGATGAATGATTTTTTCAACACGCGCTTGTTCAGCGGCAAGCTGGCATCCGGCAAAGGCTCCGCCAATGGCCTTGATGCGTACTCCCGCCTTCCGTCGGATTTCTCGGAACAGACGTTCGAGGGCCGCGTCGGTCAACAGAAGCGTATTGCCCGGCCCGGTTTCACCTCGTGCAACAACTTGGTTGGCAGTGAACAAAGCCCAGGTCGTTTTGGTTCCACCGCCCTCAATGCCGAGAATGCCCGCTTTTTCATGTCCAGCCATTCAACCACTATCACCTTTCCTGCGGCAGAAAGGCCATCGAAATCCTATGGAAAGTCCGGGAGTGCCTTAATTTGAGGAATTGAAAAAATGCCTCCAAAATAACCGTTCCGTCATCCCGAGCTTGTCGAGGGATCAGCATCCAGAAAGCCTACGCTTTATTCTATAAGTGATTGCTTGTCGGGGGCTGATCCCTCGACAAGCTCGGGATGACGGAACGGGAAGTATCGCTAAATGATTGGCTTGAGACCACTCGAACATCATCTTGATGCTAATTACTCAGGTCTTTTTCCGCTCTACGTTCAATGATGACCTGATACACGCCGCTTATTTTCTTTCAGATAATCGGAAAAGGGCCGATAGACGACACCCTGACGGCGAGTTTTTCTCAGCCATTGCAAATCGGCTGTATCCTCAGCTCTTTCCAAAAGGTCTTCATACTGAGCCAGGGGTAAAATTACTGCAGTTGGCTTGCCGCTCTTGTAAATCATTTCTGGTTCCTTGATTTTCATCGTGCCTTCCTGGGACTTGTAGTTTGAGATCAAAGGGTAGGTTATGGGTCATTTCAAATCAAGGATCGTCTCCAAAGAAGAAAATCGCGGATGACACTTCCCCCTCCTCTCTTTACGCTTCTCTTATGCCCGCGCCGCACAATGTCGTCGAATTGCTGCAAGACCTGGTGGCGATTCCCAGCGTCAATCCGCAGGGCAATCCCGGGACGGATCGTGTCGGCGAGCAGGCCATGGCCGAATATGTAGCCGAATTTCTTCGTACGCTCGGTACCGAGGTGACCATCGATCCGGTGGAGCCGGGACGGCCCAACGTCATTGCCTCGTTCGCGCCAAAACAGCCGGATGCGCCGCGCCTGGCATTCGCACCGCATCTCGATACGGTTAGCGTCGCGGGCATGACCATTGCGCCTTTTGATCCCGTGATTCGTGACGGCAAACTTTGGGGACGCGGTTCCAGCGATACAAAAGGACCGATGGCCGCCGCACTCTGGGCCGTGCGTGAATGGGCGCAAAGCCCGGCCCGCGCGCAGTCGCATATTCACTGGATATTTCTAGCACTGATGGGCGAAGAGGCTGGCAACGATGGTGCTCATGCCCTCGCAAAAAAAGGTTTTTCGAGCGACCTTACGCTTGTGCTTGAACCGACCGAGCTTGGAGTCGTCACAGCACATAAAGGTGCGCTCTGGCTCGAAATCCTCACGAGTGGTACGGCCTGCCATGGCTCAACGCCCGATCAGGGACGCAACGCCATTTACGCCATGCGCCGCGTCCTTGAAATAATCGAGGACAAACTTATTCCCGACCTGGCCCGGCAATCGCATCCCAAACTCGGCCCCACCACCCTGAATGCCGGGGTAATCTCCGGCGGCAGCAAAATCAATATCGTGCCGGATCATTGTCGGCTCGAAGTCGATTGTCGTTTTGTGCCGGGCATCGATGTGGAGAAATTGCGAGGGAAGATCGAAACCGATTTGCAAGCGGTCGTACCCGATGTCGTGGTGCGTTTGCAACGCCACTCGCCTCCACTTTACACGAACGAATCTTTGCCCTGGGTGCGACGACTCGGCGAACAATCCCGTGGATTTACCACGGCACCTTGGTTTTCCGACGCATCCGTCTTGAGTGGCCCGCAATGTCCCGCCGTTTGTGTCGGGCCGGGTTCCATCGCCCAGGCTCATACAAAAGATGAATTTATTCTTTTGCGCAATTTGGAGGATGGAGCAGAATTTTTCAGTCGCTGGATGCAAACCGCCGAAAAATCAACCGAATGAATACCACTCCACCATCAACTGCAAAAGGCCCAAACTTTTTCCGTCAAATTTTCCTTTCTTTCAGGGAGGAAACGGGGCAGTCGCTGAGAGTTTGGGCGATTGTCGCATTGCTGAATTTCGCCGCTCAAATCATTTTTCACCGGGAACTCGCCCAGGGCGAATTCAGTTCCCTGAATACCCTTCTTGGCGTGGTGGGACTGATGATCGTCCCTGTGTTGGCGCTTCACCTGGCCTTCATTTTTTACCTCGCGCAAAATGATTCCCCGGAACGTCAGGAACAAATCAATGCTTTCCGCGCTGCTGCTCCGCTTGTCACGCAAACCGTCGCCCTCATCTGGGGAGGAATTTCCATCTTGGTATTATTTGTTCTGTTGCCGTTGCTCAATCTGCCTCGTTTCTCGCTTTCTCTTTTTACCTTTATGACGGTCTTGATTTCGCTGGGCACCCTGGTGAGCGGATCGATTTGCCAAAATAAGAAATCATTGCGCGCCTGGGGCTGGTTCCTCGTAATCGCTGCATTAATGCGTGTGCTGTTGGGAGCGGGAATCGCCTGGAAGGAACCTTGGGCGGAATCGGGACTGGCGGCTTTTGTGCTTGCCGGTTTTATCACGCTGACGCCGGTATTGCGTCAACCCGAAGCTGAACTGGCGACGATGAAGGAATGGAAAATCCTATGGAATCGCGATTTTTTACTTTATTTAAGCGCAACCTTCAGTGTGGTCCTGGCGCTTTTTCTTTTTTCCAGCGCGGATCGTATTGTTGCGCAGAGTTGGTTCGGACGCTCCTATAACAATAATCTCGGTTTGGTGGATTGGCCCGCATTGGACGGTTATCAGACCGCCGGATTGCTTGGCCGGGCGCTTCTTTGGGGCACCCAGCCGTTGCTGCTGATTTTTTTCATGCAACGTTCGCGCCTGAACCGCACCACTCGCGCCTCGCTCAAATACTTCTGGATTTATCTCGGCGTCTTGTTGGCTGGCGCAGTGCTGCTCGCTCTTCTGGGCCGACCCTTAAGCTGGCTTTTTTGCGGGGGAGATTCTCCGTTGACGTATAAGCTCATCCCCATGTTTGCCATCGCAATGACGTTGCTCGGAATAGTTCAGGGAGTGGGCATGTTTGCCCTAGCTTCGCGGCGTTATCCGGAGTGCTTTATTCTCGGCGGGTGCAGCATCGGTTACGTGCTTCTACTCTACATCGAGGGCAAGCAACCTGTCATGATGCTGACCGAGATGTTTGGCGGAGCGCTCTTCTCGCTTCTTCTGGTTCTTTTTGTCGGCGTGGTCCGCTGGGGCCGCAGGCAGCCATGAACTCAGCGGCTGGCATCAAACTTTCGGTCGTGATGCCTCTTTATAATGAGGGCGCACGAATTACTCCCAACGTCGAGCAAACGCACGACGTCCTGCGGATGCTCGGGCCGTCCGAGATGATCCTGGTCAACGACGGTAGTTCTGATAATTCGGGTGAAGAAATCGTGCGCCTGGCGGAAAAGTTTCCCGGCGAGATCGTCACCCTCCATCTTCCCCGCTCCGGCAAAGGCGAGGCCCTGCGACGTGGCGCACAGATAGCGCGTGGCGAGTTTGTGGTCTTCCTCGATGCAGATCTCGATTTACCGCCGGAACAAATTCTCTTTTTTGTCGCCATTCAGCGCGTGAAAAAAGCCGATGCTGTCATCGGCAGCAAGATGCATCCCGATAGCACGGTCGATTATCCGCTCATCCGGCGCATCTACAGCCTCGGTTATTTCTGGCTGGTCAAATTTCTCTTCGGCTTGCCTGTACGCGACACGCAAACTGGTTTGAAACTCGTACGTCGCGACCTGCTTCTTCAAGCCTTGGAAAAAACTGAAAGTCGTGGCTTTACCCTCGATCTGGAATTGCTCGTGCGTCTTGTACGGCTCGGTGCGGTAATGGTCGAAGCGCCAGTCGTTGTCCGGCACTCGATGAAATTCGGTGGGATTGGCCTGCCTGTCGTGTGGCAAATCTTCTGCGATACATGGCGGACATGGCAGAGGGTGCGGAAATAAATTTCCACCTAGCCTTCCAGCACCTTTTCCAATGTGATAGTTAGCAGATGACAGAACTGACATGCCAAACAGAAATCTCAACTCCGACGAACTAAAGTGCGCAAATGAATTATTGACGGATATTCGCGCACGGTTAACCAGCTTGGCGGCTGGCGATCCTGCTTTACTATTTGCCTATCGTCGAAAAGTGGTTAAGGAGCTTGGGTACGATGAGAGAGGAAAGCCTGTTGCTCGTGCCAAACTCAAAGTCTTGAAATGGGGAATTCAAAATGGCAAATGCGCTCACTGCGGCGAAGAATTATCTCTGAAATATTCCGAACTCGACCGCAAGAATGCCGTGGATGGATATATCGCAGAAAATACGGAATTGGTGCATGCAAAGTGCCATCAGGAACGTCAAGCGGCAAAACGCTATACCTGAAAATTTGAAATAACTCTCTGTCATCCTGAGCTTGTCGAAGGATCAGCTCCCAAAAGCGTACACTTTCTTTTATATGTGCAAGGCTTACCGGAGGCTGATCCTTCGACAAGCTCAGGATGACAGAGTGGGAAGTGATCAATGAGGGCGCACTATCGCCCGGGATTATCAGAACTCAATTTAAGACATCCCATTTCCATCTTTTGCCTCCGTGCAATAAATCAGCTAGCATGACGGTATGTCCACTCTCTGGCTTCGCCAACTTGCCGCGCTTTTCCCGCGCGGTGTCGTCGCAACCGATGCGGAGACCCTAAGCTCCCACGCGGGTGATGCCTGGTTCGCGAGGATGTTGCCGCAGGCGGTGGTTTTTCCACGCAAGGCCGAGGACGTCGCAACCTTGCTGCGTTTCGCGAATCAGCGGCGCATTCCCGTCACGGCTCGCGGTGCTGGACGCGGTTACGTCGGCGGTTGTGTGCCGAAGCGACGTGGCATCGTCGTCTCGTTTACCCGGATGAATCGTATACTCGAAATCAACCCGGTTGACGGCGTTGGGGTTGTTCAGCCTGGCGTCATCACAGGTGATTTTCAGGCGAAGGTGCGCCAACTCGGTCTCCTTTACCCGCCCGATCCTGCGAGTCTCAAGGAATGTTTCCTTGGCGGCAATGTCGCCACGAACGCCGGTGGCCCGCGTTGTTTGAAGTATGGCGTGACTCGACACTACGTGCTCGGGCTCCAGGTTGCCCTCGCGGACGGTACGCTGGTGCGCGTGGGTGGGCGCACGCAGAAAAATAAAAGTGGTTTCGACCTCGTCGGTATTTTTGTCGGCTCGGAAGGGCTGCTCGGCCTTGTCACTGAAATCACGCTGCGCCTCATCCCTGCGCCTCCTGCCCGTGCCGTGCTGGCTGCGTCGTTCAAGAATGCGTCGATGGCCGCCGCCTGTGTGCAACATGTCCTGGGCAAAGGCTTTCTTCCCTCGGCAATCGAATTGGCGGATCGTTTCACACTTAATGCGGCGCGGCGTCATCTTGGATCGAAATCATTGCCGTCGGGCAACGCGCATCTGTTGCTCGAAATCGACGGCCAGCGCGATTCGGTACGCTCCGAAGCGCGCGCCCTCGCCAAAATTCTCAAGACGGGTGGCGCGCTCGAAATCACCACCGCAACCACGGAAGTCGATTGCGAACGGCTCTGGGGTTTGCGCCGCGAATTCTCCGCGTCGTTGAAAGCGACCGGCCTGACCAAGCTCAACGAAGACATCTGTGTGCCGCGCAGCCGATTGGTCGATCTTTTTGATTTCACCACGCGCCTGCAAAAAAAATATCGGATCGAGATCGCCTCATTCGGTCATGCGGGCGATGGCAACATCCATGTGAACATCATGGCGGATATGACCTTGCCCGGCGTGAAAAAGCGGGCCGATAACGCGCTCGATGAGCTCTTCCGGCAAGTCATTGCGTGGGGCGGCGTCATCACCGGCGAGCACGGGATCGGTCTGGCCAAGCTGCCGTGGTGGCCACAGGCCGCCTCGCCGGAATTACGCAAGTTGCATTCCCGGGTAAAAAAAGCGCTCGATCCGAAGCATATTCTCAATCCCGGGAAGTTTGTTTAGAGCATTTTCCCTCGTCATCCCGAGCGAAGGTGAGCCGAAAAATCTGTTTGAACACATCGTGAACCCGAACCGCAGTCGAGGGATATGGCTGGAATAGAGACTGAGTTAAAGATGAGACGAAAGATTTATTGGCTCGCAAGGGCTCTCTCATTTCGTATAAGCGACGAGCGGGATTACCTTCCGGTGCCTTGAAATTTTATGACGCCACTTTCACGTTTGGTTTATCAAGCCATATCCTTCGACTTCGCCTCGGGTCAACCGTAAGCTCGACTAAAACTTTTCGCTTCGGCTCCGCTCAGGATGACGGATTTTTTCAATCAGCTGGCGTGATATTCCTGGAGCGACTTGACCCCGAGCGTCTTGGTTTTCAGCGAACGCAAGGCGCGGAGAGTGGCCTGCGCCGCAGCGAGCGTCGTCATCACTGGCACCCGTTGGTAAAGCGCAGTCGTGCGAATGCGAACTTCGTCCTGGCGCGCGACGTGACCGGAAGGCGTGTTGATGATGAGCGCGACGTCGTCATTCTTGAGCATGTCGAGGACGTTGGGACGGCCCTCGGCGATTTTGAAGAGGCGCTTCACAGGAACCTGCGCGGCTTCGAGGGCTGACGCGGTGCCCGAGGTGCTATAGACAACGAATCCAAGGTCGAGTAGGCCGCGCACGAGTTCAATGGCGGCTGGCTTGTCGGCATCGCGAACGCTGATGAAGATGTTGCCGGAAAGCGGGAGCGGCGGCATGGCGGCCATCTGCGATTTGGCGTAGGCGAGGCCGAAGTCGTCGTCGATGCCCATGACTTCGCCGGTCGATTTCATCTCGGGGCCGAGCAGGATGTCGGTGCCGCGAAATTTCGCGAAAGGGAAAACGGCTTCCTTGAGCGAGTAATGGGTCGGAATGATTTCCTCCGTAAAACCGAGATCCTTTAATTTCATTCCCGTCATCACCTTGGCGGCGAGCTTGGCCAGCGGTCTGCCAATGGCCTTGCTGACGAACGGCACCGTGCGCGAGGCGCGCGGATTGACTTCGAGGACATAGACGGTCTCGTCCTTGACCGCGAACTGGACGTTCATCAAACCGCGCACGTCGAGCGCCTTCGCCATCTTGATCGTGGCGGCGCGGATTTCGTCCTTCACTTTTTCGGAAAGGGTCGGAGCGGGAATGACGCAGGCGCTGTCGCCCGAATGAACGCCCGCCTGCTCGATGTGCTCCATGATCGCGCCGATGACGGCGATCTCCCCGTCGGCGATACAATCGACATCGACTTCGGTCGCGTCGTCGAGGAAACGATCCACCAGCACAGGACGCTCGGGCGAAGCCGCCACGGCGTGACGCATGTAGTGGCGCAATTCCTCGTCGCTATAAACGATCTGCATCGCGCGACCGCCAAGGACGAACGAAGGCCGAACGAGAACAGGATACCCAACCGTTGCGGCAGCAGCCACGGCCTCGTCTTCGTTGGTCGCGGTGCCGTTGGGCGGTTGGTTCAAGCCCAGCTTGTTGAGCATCTGCTGGAAAAGTTTGCGATCCTCCGCGCGTTCGATTGACTCAACCGAGGTGCCGATGATCGGCACACCATTGGCCTTGAGACCTGCGGCGAGATTAAGCGGGGTCTGTCCGCCGAACTGAACGATGACGCCGTCCGGCTTTTCGTGATGGCAAATGTTAAGCACATCTTCGAGGGTGAGCGGCTCGAAGAAAAGTTTGTCGGAGGTATCGTAGTCGGTCGAAACGGTTTCCGGATTCGAGTTGACCATGAGCGTCTCGTACCCGATCTCGCGCAGGGCAAAGGCTGCGTGGACGCAACAGTAATCGAACTCGATTCCCTGCCCGATGCGGTTCGGCCCGCCACCGAGGATCATGATCTTCTTTTTGTCGCTCTTGCGGACTTCATCGACCGAGTTGTCGTAGGTCGAGTAATAGTAAGGCGTGTAGGCCTCAAACTCCGCCGCGCAGGTATCGACGAGGCGGTAGGAGGGATAATAGCTAAGGGTGTTTCGCCAATCTCTAATTTCTTTTTCGGTTGTTTTCCAAGCAGCGGCGATTTGCCGATCAGAAAACCCCAGCGACTTTGCTTTGTGAAGAATGATCATGCCATCAGCCAATTCATTCCAGTTTGCTGCCACCATTTCTCCTGATGGAGATTTCTCGATTACCTCACCAACGTTGTATAATAATTCTTCCTCATCCACCAACTCCCTGAGCTGAGCGAGAAACCACGGATCGATCTTGGTGAGGTCGTGAATCTCCTCGTTGGTGAAACCGGAAAGCATTGCGTAGCGGATATAGAAAATGCGCGCGTCGTTTGGGGTAACGAGCTTCTGCTGGATCACGTCACGGGGCGGACAGGTGCGCTCGCCATACTTGCCTCCGCCGAAACCCCACGCACCGACTTCGAGCGAGCGGAGCGCCTTTTGCAGTGATTCCTTGAAGGTGCGTCCGATGGCCATCGCCTCGCCGACGCTCTTCATCTGCGTCGTGAGCGTCTGGTCGGTATTGGGAAATTTCTCGAAAGTGAAGCGCGGCACCTTGACGACAACGTAGTCGATGGTCGGCTCGAAACTCGCGGGAGTTTCGCGCGTGATGTCGTTCCTGATTTCGTCGAGCGTATAGCCGACAGCGAGCTTGGCCGCGATCTTCGCAATCGGAAATCCGGTCGCCTTCGACGCGAGCGCCGAGGAACGCGATACACGCGGATTCATCTCGATGACGATCATGCGACCCGTTTTCGGATCGACGGAAAACTGGATATTCGAGCCACCGGTCTCGACGCCGATCTCGCGAATCACGGCGAACGAAGCGTCGCGCATGATCTGGTATTCCTTGTCGGTAAGCGTTTGCGCGGGTGCGACGGTGATCGAATCGCCGGTATGCACACCCATCGGATCGAAATTTTCAATCGAGCAAATGATGACGCAGTTATCGGCGCGGTCGCGCATGACCTCCATCTCGTACTCTTTCCAGCCGAGGAGCGATTCCTCGATGAGCACTTCACTGACGGGAGAGAGATCGAGGCCGCGCTTGACGATTTCCTCGAACTCCTCGCGATTGTAACCGATGCCGCCGCCCGTTCCGCCCATGGTGAAAGCGGGGCGAATGATGAGCGGGAAGCTGTTAATCTTCGTGGCGACTTCACGCGCCTCCTCGATGGTGTGGGCCGTGCCGGAGAGCGGCATGTCGAGGCCGATCTTCTGCATCGCCTCCTTGAAAAGCTGGCGGTCCTCGCCTTTCTTGATCGCCTCGGCATTCGCGCCGATCATCTTCACGCCGTGTTTGTCGAGCACACCCGATTCGTAAAGTGCCATCGCGGTATTGAGAGCGGTCTGGCCGCCGAGCGTGGGCAGAAGGGCGTCGGGCTTTTCCCGGATGATGATTTTCTCCACGATCTCGGGCGTGATCGGCTCGATGTAAGTGCGATCCGCGAATTCGGGATCGGTCATGATCGTCGCCGGATTCGAGTTGATCAGGAGGACGCGATAGCCTTCTTCGCGCAGCGCCTTGCAGGCCTGGACGCCAGAATAGTCGAATTCGCAGGCCTGACCGATGATGATCGGGCCGGAACCAATAAGGAGAATGGATTTGAGATCGGTACGTTTAGGCATGTGAAGGCGCGCTACAGGTCAACGCGCCAGTTTCGTTTATAAAGGGCGGCTGGCGCGGGGCAACGAACTTTTTTCAAGGTAGGGGCGGCAGTCTCTTGCCGTCTAATACCATTTTTCAATTGAATTTAGTCTTAACCATTCTGTCATCCTGAGCTTGTCGAAGGATCAGCCCCCGGCAAATAAAAATCTTTAGCTGGAAGCGTTCACTTTCTGGAAGCTGATCCTTCGACAAGCTCAGGATGACAGAAATCTAAAAACAAATGATACGGGTATTATTCATTCGTGGGACGCGAAGGGACTCGCGTCCCTACCCTATTCTTCAACGTAATTGAGGTCATCGTGGAAAGTTTCACGGAGTCCAAACCAGCCGATCAACGCGAGGAAAGTGACAATCCAGCCCACGGCCAGCCCGCTGTGAAGCATGCCGAATTCCGGTTTGAGTACATTATAAAGCATGGTGGCCGGGATAACCGCACCACGGGCAAAATTCGGAACGGTGGTGGCAACGGTCGCCCGCAAGTTGGTACCGAAATGCTCGGCTGCCACGGTGACAAATACCGCCCAATAACCGACCGCAATGCCAATCAGAAAAATAGAAGCGTAAAGCAATTCCGGGCTGGGCTTGCTGAGGGAAAAAAAGATATTGGCCAAAATGAACGTGGCCAGGATGAAAATAAGAAGCATGGTTTTACGCGCGCGGATGAACTGGCTGAAACCGCCGCTCAGGAGATCACCCAGGCAGATGCCGGTGTAACTGCAAGCGATGGCGTTACCGGCGGTCACCGGGCCTGTGGTGCCGAGCGCCCTGGCAAATTCGGGACTGAAGAGGATGACGAGGCCAATAACATACCAGCAAGGAAGGCCGATGAGAATGCAGCAAAGGTAACGGCCCACGCGCTTGGGTTTAAAAAGAAGCCCTAATTGCGAGGCGAAAGTGGGGCGTCCACTCTCGCTCATCGACTTGAACATGTGCGATTCGCGCACGCAAACACGCAAGAAAAGCAGGAGAAGACCAAGGCCGCCGCCCACGAAATAGGCGGTGCGCCAGTCAAAGTATTGCCCCACTTTTGCAGCAACAACCGCGCCAAGGACGCCGATGGCCGAGACCATCATGGTGCCATACCCGCGCAACGTGCGGGGCAAAGCCTCCGAAACCAGCGTGATACTGCCGCCAAGTTCACCGGCAAGACCTATCCCGGCAAGAAACCGGCACACGGTATATCCATTAAGGTTGTGGACGAAACCATTGGCGATATTGGCCAACGAATAAAGGATGATGGAGCCGAAAAGGATTTTGAGCCGCCCACGCCAGTCGCCGAGCAAGCCCCAGAGCAGGCCGCCAATAAGCATCCCGGCCATCTGGACATTGATGAGCCAGGTGCCTTCGGTAACGAGTTGATCGCCGCTGAAACCGAGCTTCGTCAAACTGGGGACACGCACCACCCCGAACAGAATAAGATCGTAAATATCAACGAAATAGCCGAGTGCGCCGACGATGACGGCAGGGTGCAGAAGAGCGGCAGCGATTTCGCGGTAGGTATGGGTGACGGGAAGCGATTCGCTGTGGTCTGTCATGGCCCCTGAGTTAAAACAGGCTCCGCGTCGGGGGCGAGGAAGAAAAACCATCAACCGTTGCGGGCTCAGCGATGGACAACGCTTCCGGGCAAATTCCTGCATTGCAAGTTTCCATCACAGGCTACCAAAAAAACATTATGAAAAACTTCACAATTCCGGTTGCCCGCGCAAAGGGTGTCTGGTAACCACAGAGTGGGTTTCACCGATGATTCGTCCTTTGTCATTTAGACGCAGGATAGGTCGGTCGGAGGAGATGAAACCCGCTATTACATCGCAACATGGCCAATATTTTCCCCAAAGCCACCAACCTGATCTTGATCAAGGGCCTAGTCGCCCTGTTGATCGTGGGTGGCCTGGTCACGGTTGCGGTCTGGTATTATTTCACTCCCAAGTATTCGCGCGTCGGGTACCAGCCCATCCAGCCGGTCGCTTTCGATCACAAGCTCCACGTTGGCCAACTCGGCCTGGACTGCCGTTATTGCCACAGCAACGTCGAAGTCAGCAGCCATTCCAACTTTCCCTCGACTCAAACCTGCATGAATTGCCACGGGCAAATCCAGGCCACCAACCCGAAGCTCAAGCCAGTCCGCGACAGTTGGGCAACGGGCCAGCCGATCTCCTGGGTGAAGATTCATAACGTGCCCGATTATGCCTACTTCAACCACTCAGTGCATGTGAGTCGCGGCGTCAGTTGCGTCAGTTGTCACGGCCAGGTCAACGAAATGAACGTCGTCTGGCATAACCAATCCCAAAGCATGGCGTGGTGCCTCAATTGCCATCGCAATCCGCAGGAATATGTCCGTCCTGTCGCTGCCGACAAACCGGGCGCAACCTCGCCGGTTTTTGATCTCAACTGGACACCGCCCGCTGGCAAGACGCAGGCCGAACTAGGAAAAAAACTTGTCCACGACTGGAAAATTGACCCGCCGCAAAATTGCGCCGCCTGCCACCGATGAAACGCACCTTCAACCACCCCCCAGCCCCAACCACGGGCAAGAAATACTGGCGCAGCCTCGAAGAATTCGCGGAGACGCCCGAATTTCGCGCGCGCCTCGAACGTGAGTTCCCGCAGGGCGCGGCTGAATTGGAGGGGGATGAAATAACCCGCCGCGGCTTCATGCAATTCATGGGTGCATCGGTTGCGCTGGCCGGACTCGGCCTGACCGGTTGCCGTCGTCCCGAAATCCATGCCGTGCCTTATAGTAAGGGCGTCGAATGGCAGGTTCCCGGCAACGCACTCCATTATGCCACCGCCATGCCGCGCCGTGGCGGAGCCATCCCGCTCATCGCCACGACTTACAATGGCCGCCCCACCAAGCTCGAAGGCAACCCGAACGTCCCCGGTTTCAACGGTTCCACCGACACCTTCGGCCAGGCCGCGATCCTCGATCTCTACGACCCAGATCGCTCCAAGGTCGTCCTCAAGGCGAAGGAACGCGGCAAAGATTACATTGAGGCGACCTGGGAAGATTTCTGGGAAGAGTTCGCCATCCTGCGCCGCGATTACCTCAAGAACGGCGGCGAAGGCCTCGCTATTCTGGCCGAGCCGAGCACATCTCCGACGCGTGAACGCATCCGCGATTTGATCCAACAGCAATTCCCCAAGATTGCTTGGGTAGAATATGAACCTTGGGCAGGGCCGTGGGCTGGAAGTACTCAACCCATTTATAATTTGGAAAAGGCCGATGTTATTGTTTCGCTCGATTGTGATTTTCTCGGCGCATCCGAGGGTACGATCCAAAATATTGCTGGCTTCTCCGCAGGTCGCCGTCGTCTTGGCAAGACTCAGGAAACGATGTCACGCCTCTACGCGATAGAAGGACGTTTTTCGCTCACCGGTGGAATGGCCGATCATCGCCTCCGTGTTCCTTCGAGTAACATCGACGGCGTGGTAACACTGCTTGCCTCGAAATTGGGTGTGGCGTCGGGAAATAGCTTTACTGCGTTCAATGACCCCAATATCGAAGCGTGGATTACGGAAATGGCCAAAGATTTGATGAGTGCCAAGGGTCGCTCAGTCATTATTTGCGGAAGCCAGCAGCCGCCATCTGTACATTTATTACTTCAATCAATTAATGGAGCATTGGATAATATCGGGAAGACGATAAACTATATTCCATCTGTTACATCGGTAGGATGGCCTCTTGGTAATCTCGCCGAGCAGATCAGCCGGGGCACGATCAAAACCCTTTTTGTTCTCGGCGGCAACCCGGCCTTCAACGCACCTGCCGAAATCAGCTTCGATAGTCTCCTTGCCAAGGTAGAACAGGTCATCCGTCTTGGACTTCACGTTGACGAAACCAGCGCCACCGCCACAACTCACATTCCAGCCGCCCATTTTCTGGAATCATGGGGCGACGCATACACTTGCGGTGGTGCTTATCTTTCCCAACAACCACTCATTCTCCCTCTCTACAATGGCATTTCTGAAATTGAACTGCTCGCCGAACTGGCTGGCTTGCCCAAGGCCAAAGGCGCGGAACATATCCAGCAAACTTTCGGGAAATTAACTAGAGGTAACGAACCCGACCTCATCACTTATGTCGATGAGATTGAGAAAAAATGGCACCAATATGTTCACGATGGATTTTGTGAGAATGCCCGTTTGAAATCGTCTGCAATTGCTCCTGAATTCCTGCTAGCAAAAGGACATATCGTTCCCTTCAAACCCCTCCAGCCCGGCGAATACGAACTCAATTTCGTTTTGGGAAATATCGACGATGGCCGTTACGCCAACAACGGCTGGCTCCAGGAATTGCCCGACCCGGTTAGCAAACTCACCTGGGACAATGCGCTCTACGTCAGCCCGAAAACCGCCAAGAAGCTCGGTGTCGATGTTTCGCCTCCGAATAATAATACGCAGGATCTCCCCAACACCGACGTCTCGCCGAGAACTTCCAATTCGCCCGTCGCCATCGACCCGACCACCGCCTTCCCGATGCTCAAGGTCACCACGCCCGACGGTCGCAGCATGGAATTACCCGTTCTCGTCGCTCCCGGCCAGCACGACCAGACGCTGACCATCGCGCTCGGCTGGGGACGCACCGCACCGCGCCTCACTGAGGAATCGCGCAAAAACGTGACCGCCCCTCTCCGCGTCGCAGCGGACGCCGGGTTCAACGTTTATAAACTTCGCACCTCGGCCACGCCCGGTTTTGTCACTGGCGTCAAAGTTGAGAAAATCGACAAGACCTGGCCGCTCGCTCTCACACAGGAACACAATTCGATGGAAGGACGCGGTCTCGTGCGCGAAGCCTCTCTCGAAAAATATCACGACGATCCCGCCTTCGTTCAGGAAATCGGCATCGACAAAGACACGCCGCAGGGCGAACTCAAGGGCTACCAGAATTACGAATCGGGTTACGGCACACCCAAGCTCAATTCCAAGGATTACCAGCCCGACCGTCCCGCGTGGGGCATGGTCATCGACCTCAATTCATGCGTCGGATGCAGTGCCTGCGTGGTCGCCTGCCAGGCGGAGAACAATATTCCCATCGTCGGCAAATTCCAGGTCATCCGTGGTCGCGAAATGCACTGGATTCGCAATGACCGCTACTTCGCCAGCGACGATACCAAGGATTCCTCCTATCTCGATGATCCGCAGATGCTCATCCAGCCGATGGCCTGCCAGCAGTGCGAAAACGCGCCGTGCGAGCCGGTCTGCCCGGTCAACGCCACTGTTCACAACGAGGAAGGGCTTAACGTCATGGCCTACAATCGCTGCATCGGCACTCGCTATTGCGCGAACAATTGCCCTTATAAAGTGCGCCGGTTCAATTTCTTCAATTATAACGACCGTCCGATCCAGAACGTGAAACTTCCCGTGCTCGGCCAGGTCGGCGAACTCTATCTCGGCCCACTCGCGGGCAAGGATGGTCCGCTGACTTACAAAGGTACGCCCGACAGCATCGCGCTGCAAAAAAATCCCAATGTCTCGATACGCATCCGCGGCGTCATGGAAAAGTGCACCTATTGCGTCCAGCGCATCGAGGAGGCCAAGATCGACCAGCTTCGCAAGGCGAACGGCTCGGGCGACATCACGTTGCCGACCGACTCGTTCAAGGTCGCCTGCCAGCAGGTCTGCCCGGCGGAGGCCATCGTTTTCGGCAACATGAACGATCCGAACAGCAAGGTCTCCATCGCCAAGCAGGATGAACGCGGTTACGGAGTGCTGGCCTATCTCGGCACCAGGCCGCGCACGAGTTATCTCGGCCGCGTTCGTAATCCCAACATGGCCATGCCCGGTGCCGCACACATCGGCCACACCAGCCCCTTTGAAGAAAAATCGCCCGCCGAACCCAAGAACGGCTCGGACAAACCAGAGGCCGCCACGACGCGATAACTGAACCCATGCTTTACAGGAATTTTAATTTTAAAAGCTGTCATCCCGAGCTTGTCGAGCTCCTGCGGAGGGCAGTTATTTTATCCATAAGTTATCTGCCATTTCTCACTTCTTCAATCTGTCATCCTGAGCTTGTCGAAGGATCAGACACGTTCCCGAAAAAACATTTCGCAGGAGATGACGGAAAGAAATATCTCTTTTCGACTTTTCAGCTTTTGTGTATCGGCAACCCGTGTCTGATCCCTCGACAAGCTCGGGATGACGAATCTTTTTAACCCAGCCCATGTCCTATTTCACCCCATCCACTGTGCCTGCCGATCCGCTCAACCGACATGAGTCGGCTGAGATCGCGCGCGCGCGCCAGGAACTGATCCGCGAGCCTTACGTTAATAATGAGCGCAGCGCGGCTTGGGTCGGCGACCACATTGCTTCCGTCGTGGAAAATCCGGCGCCGCTCTGGTGGTGGATCGCCGTGGGGATTGCGGGCGGCGTAGCTTCGTTGGCTGGCGTCTGCATTCTTTATCTCATCACGACGGGCGTCGGTGTCTGGGGCGAAAACAAAGCCGCCAACTGGGCCTGGGACATTACCAACTTCGTTTTCTGGATCGGTATCGGTCACGCCGGAACCATGATCGCCGCCATTCTTTATCTCACACGTCAGCGCTGGGCTTCCGGCATCAATCGCGCCGCCGAGGCGATGACCATCTTCGCCGTCATGTGCGCCGGTGTTTTTCCCGCCGTTCACGTTGGCCGCGTCTGGTTTGCGTGGTACATGGCTCCCATCCCGAACGGCAACGCCATCTGGCCCAATTTCCGCAGCCCGCTCCTCTGGGACGTCTTCGCCGTCAACACCTACCTCGGCGTCTCCATCATGTTCTGGTACGTCGGCCTGATTCCCGATGCAGCGGCCATGCGCGACCGGATCAAGAACAAGATACTGAAGTATTTTTATGCGGTTATCTGCCTTGGCTGGCGAGGCAGCGCCCGGCAGTGGGCCAATTACGAATTTGGTTACCTCATGCTCGCGGGCATCGCGACCCTGCTCGTCATCACGACCTGCACCGTCGTGTCGAGCGACTTCTCCACCTCGGTCATTCCCGGCTGGCATGGGACGATCTTCATCCCCTACTTCGGCGTCGGCGCGATCTACGGCGGTTTCTGCATGTTGATCATTCTCCTCGTGCCGATCCGGCAATATTACAAACTCCAGGATATTGTCACCCTGCGCCACATCGACCTCTGTTGCCGCTACACGCTGCTGATGGGTCTCTTTGTCGCCTACATCTACGGAATGGAATTTTTTATCGCCTACTATAGCGGTAACCCGAACGAAAGTTTCACTCTTTTACACGACCGCATCTTTGGTCCCTACTGGCTTACCTGGGACCTGATGATGATTTTCAATTGCGTCATCCCGCAGCTTTTCTGGAGCAAGCGGGTTCGACGCACGCCGTGGCTCGCTTTTTTCATCGTGCTGTTCCCGAGCATCGGCATGTGGCTCGAACGCTACGTCATCATCGTCAGTTCCATCCATCGCGATTTTCTCCCCTCGTCATGGGGCATGTTTTATCCGACCTATATCGATGTTTTGACCTTCACCGGGACGTTCGGAATTTTCTTCCTGATGTATCTTCTCTTTATCCGCTTCCTGCCGGTCATCGCGATTGCCGAAGTTCGTTCCGTGCTTCCCGAGGCCAATCCGCATCAACCGCCCGTCGTAATCGAGCACAACCAGGGAGGCTCCCATGACTGATACTCCCCTCGTTTGTTCCGTCGGCTCCGGTCAAATGCCGAAGAAGCTCTACGCCGTCGCGGCCGAGTTTGCCAATCCCACTGCTCTCTATGAGGCAGCCGAAAAAGTGCGTGATCACGGTTTCCGCTCTTGGGACTGCTATACGCCCTATGCCATCCACGGCCTCGACAAGGCGATGGGACTCAAAAAATCGTGGGTTGGCGTCTGCACCCTCGTGGGTGGACTCCACGGTTTGATCGGCGGTTTTCTCCTGGTCACGATCACGTCGGTTTACATCTATCCCATGGACACCCAGGGAAAACCTTATTTCAGCCTTCCCGCCTTTGTTCCAATCCTCGATTTGCTCACGATCATGCTCGCTGCGATCTTCACGCTCAAGGGCATCATCCTTCTTTCCGGGTTGCCCCGGCTCCATCACCCGCTCTGGGAATGGGATCTCTTCAGCCGCGCGACCCACGACAAGTTTTTCGTCGTGATCGAGGCCAAGGATCCGCGTTTTGATGAGAAGGCCACGGTCGATTTGCTTCAGGAAATGGGCGGCACCAACCTCACCTTTATAGGAGAAGAATGAAACTAATCTATTTCCTTCTCGCTCTCATTCTGGCTGTGGTCACCGTCGTTTCGATTGCCGGTTTTCGCGGCGATCACTCGACCCGGCCACCCATGGAGTTGTTTCCCGACATGGTTCATCAGGACAAGGTGAAGGATCAGGTCACCAGTTCATTCTTTGCCGACGGCATGGCTTCGCGTCCGCCCGTCGAAGGCACCGTGGCGCTGGAAATGCCCGCGCAAAACGATTATTGGGCGACTGGCAAATGGGACAGTGCCCATTGGGGCAACGGTATTCCTGTTCACGCCGCACGTGACGGCGCACACGCCCTACAAATTGACGCGGTCAACATGAGCCGGGGACGCGAACGGTACGCGATCAATTGCCAGGTTTGCCATGGCGCCGCCGGTGATGGAAAAGGCATCACGTCAAAATATGGCCTCAACGGTGCAGCCAATTATCAGACCGATCCCATCCGCCAGAGAAACGACGGAGACCTGTTCAACACCATCAGCAACGGCAAAGGCCAGATGCTCGGCTACGGCTACAATATCTCCATCGATGATCGCTGGAGGATCGTTATGTATATTCGCGCGTTACAACGCAGCCAGAACGCCACACTCAATGACGCCTCACCGAAAGAGCAATCAGAGCTTCAAGCCAAGATGAAGAAACCGGCTGCTCCCGTTTCAGCGACACCCGCGCCAACAACGGGTACTCCTGACAAACCCCGCTACGAATCGGTCTATCCGACAACTTTCGATAAACAGCCCTTGAAGAAAGTATCGAAACCATGAGCGGCCATCCTCACACCCTTCATCTTCCCGCGCCGGAGCGACTCGTGCCTTGGAAGTTCCCGTTGACTTACATCTTCCTGGCCCTGTCGATGATCGGAATTATTTTCTCCCTCATCGGCGCTGCGGTCGATCATGTGCAGTTTGCCTATTCGTGGTTCTTCGCCTTTTACTTCTTCTTCACCATCGCACTCGGGGCTTTCTTCTGGGTCACGCTCCATTACGCATGCGACTCCGCCTGGTCGGTTCTGCCACGTCGCGTTTGGGAAAATATGCTGGGACTGCTGCCCCTGTTCTTCGTCCTCTTTTTACCCCTCTTATGGCCCGATTTCCGCGACGTGCTCTGGACGTGGATGAGTCCCGCTCACGCCACTGACCATGAAGTCGAAATCCGCAGCGGCTATCTAAACCCGACGTTCTTTTACATCCGCGTTTTCATTTACTTCCTCTATTTTTGTCTCGCCGGACTCTACTACCGCCGCAACTCCGTGGCGCAGGACATCGACGGCAACCCGGTATTCACGCGCCGGATGCACGACCACAGCTACCTCGCGCTGGTCATTTTTGGTGTGCTGGAAACTTTTCTGGGCTTCGACTGGTTTATGGGTCTCGACTGGCGTTGGTACTCGAGCCTTTTCGGCGTCTATAATTTCACCATCTGTGTCCAAGCCAGCATGGCCGCTGGCATTGTCATCATCGCGATGCTGCGCTCGGCCGGTTTTCTCGTCGCCCTGAACTCGGAACATTTTCACCTCATGGGCAAACTCCTTTTCGGCTTCACCATCTTCTGGGCCTACATCGCCTTCGGCCAATACTTGCTCATCTGGTACGGCAACATTCCCGAGGAAACGATTTTCTACAACGACCACAATCGCGGCCTGTGGAAGTATCTCTCCTATCTCATCATCATCGGTAAATTCGTTTTTCCGACCATCTACCTTCTTGCCCAGGACACCAAGAAAAGGCTGCGTGCGCTGACTTTCGTCGCTGGCTGGCTTCTCATCATGCACGGCGTGGAACTTTACTGGTACATCATGCCTTACGCGCATCAGCACAGCATCCTCCCAAGCTGGCAGGATTTCGTCGCCTTCATCACTGTCGGTTCGATCCTCGGCTTTGCCTACATGAGCCTCGCGGCCAGGGCCTCCCTTTTCCCGACACGCGATCCGCGCCTGGTCGAATGCCTCACCATCACCAATTAGTTATGTCCGATAATCCCACACCATCATCCCAAGTGAAGATCAGTTGGATCTTTTGGACACTGCTGGCGTTCACGATCTTCGTGGTCATTGCGGCCTATTCCTCGCGGATGACCAACGACTATACCGATTACGATCAAACGCGGGCCACTGAACGCATCGCCACATTGAAAAAGCTTCAGGATGCTGACCGCGCAACCCTTGGCACCGCCGATTGGATCGATCAAAATAAAGGGATCGTTCGCATCCCAATTGACGAAGCCATTCTCCGTGAAATCGCCACCTTAAAAACCAAGCCACTTGAACCGGGTGCCTCCATTGTGCCAGTGGCTCCTCCTGCCACTACAAATGCCGCACCTGCTTCCGCAACAAACAGTGCTCCGGCCGGTGCGACAAACGCAGCTCCAGCCACGACTAACACCGCGCCTGCCACTCCGCCATCTCCAACAAAGGAGACCAAGTAACATGGCTACCTCAATCTCCAATACTGTTGCTCCCAAGGGATTCATCTCAACCGATCCCGAGTTGGCAGCCATCGACGCATCGGTGCGCTGGCCCGTGATGGTTTGCCTTCTCTCTGCGGTACATTGGATGGTCGTTGGCACGTTCCTCCTCGTTTACGCCTCGTCGCTCACGCATCCGCACGATTCGATTCCCCTTCTCGGATTGTTCATCGATCTCTCCAACAATTTCAGTTTCTTCACCTACGGACACGTCTGGCCCGCCGCCATCGACGCGCTCGTTTACGGTTGGGCAAGTACCGCAGGCTTGGGCCTCGCGGTGTGGGTTCTGGCACGATTGGGGCGCACTCCGGTTTGCCTGCCCGGTCTCCTGATGACCGGCGCCATCTTCTGGAACCTGGGCATCACGCTGGGACTCATCGGCATTTTTGTCGGCGACAGCACCAGCATCGAGCTTCTTGAATTCCCCGCTTACGCCTCGTGGGTTCTCTGGCTGGCCTACGCCTTGTTCGCCGTTGTGGCCGTCGTCACTTATCTCGCGCGCCAACCGGGACGGGATCATCTTGCGCAAGCATGGCTGCTCGTCGCACTCTTCGCTTTCCCTTGGCTCTACGCGACAGGAACCATCCTGCTGAGTTCTCATTCGCTGCCCGGTTCCAATGTCATCCAGGAACTGCTCAGCGCCTGGTACGTCCACGGTCTCTACACGCTCTGGCTGGCTCCGCTCGGACTGGGCCTCCTCTATTATCTCATCCCGAAAGTTTCCGGCTTGAGCAT
>Ga0206928_1010_pt1 | contig 66532 bp, 54 predicted proteins | sample Alteio_BWOrgHeat_21_FD_152941 | JGI IMG/M metagenome (GOLD analysis project Ga0206928, IMG submission 152941) | Enriched cells from forest soil in Barre Woods Harvard Forest LTER site, Petersham, Massachusetts, United States -... | ecosystem: Environmental > Terrestrial > Soil > Temperate forest >... | reverse complement strand
GGGTCGATTTTATCGAGACGGGTGAAATTTCGGGCGCACTCGAAAAGGCGTTTGAAAATCTGGAAACTGAAGCCGGACGCGCATGGAAGATCGCCCAGGACAGGATGACCAACTGGGTGCCGAAGATTGTCTATTTTGTTATTCTCCTGATTGTCGGGGTGCAGATTGGCATAATGTACTACCACGTTATCGTGGCTCCTGTATCCGACATCAATAAAGAGATCGATAATGTGCTTAACGGCAATTAGGGCGAAAGTCCATGACGAGCAGCTTTTATGAATCGGATGCGGCGGTGGAGCAATATCTCCTGTTTCATTATGGAACACCCGAGCAGATTTGTCCGCTTTTGCCCGAGGCCCGGGCAGCTTGTGGATTTCCGATTCGTTGCGTGAAGGAATCCTTGGGCGATATCAAATTGGGAAAATCCGAGCGTGCGCTCGATTTGGGTTGTGCGGTGGGCCGAAGCAGCCTGGAACTGCGCCGTCATTTTGATGAAGTGGTGGGAATCGATTTTTCAGGGCGTTTCATCACGGCTGCGCAACAAATGCAGCGTGAGCGTCATGTTGCCGTTTGTGCTCATCGTGAAGGAGCTGTCCATGATGAACTATCACTCGATCTGTCCCCGGACATCCGAATCGATCACGTTTATTTTGAACAGGGAGACGCCTGCGCGTTGCGTTCCGACTTGGGGAAATTCGACTTCGTTCTCATGGCCAATTTAATCGACCGAATTCCTGATCCGGCGAAGTGCTTGGCGGGGCTTCCCGATCTGGTTCATCCCAAGGGGTGGCTCGTCATTACTTCGCCTTACACCTGGCTGGAAGAATATACGCCGCGAGCCAAGTGGCTTGATGGCGGTGAACGCGGCACGCTTGATGCCCTGAAGGAATTTCTGATGCCAGCTTTTGATTTGCGTCGCACGTTCGATCTCCCTTTTCTTATCCGGGAGCATCGTCGCAAATATCAATGGAGCATCGCCGAAGCGAGCGTGTGGCAACGGCGATAATTTCGCTGGTCTTGCATTGTTATTGGGGAACAACAGGCGGTCATCCCGAGGTTGCGTCTTCGACGCTCTGCAAAAATATTGGGGAATATTATTGCGCTATCGCGCAGGCAGTGTCGAGGGATCAGACGCATAAAGCATAATCGACAAGTTGAACAGTTTGAATCCGACGGCTTTTTGTGATCGCCTGACTTTTGGGTAAGAGGGATGCGTCTGATCCCTCGACAAGCTCGGGATGACAGATTTCTTACTTCGTTCCCAAGTACAACTTGGGAACGAGATCTAATGGAGAGGAGAACTGCGAACGGGTACCGATTCCTCGACTTCGCTCGGAATGACGAAATGAGAAGACGAACTTACTCGTAAATATAATTATCGCGGCGCAATTTATCGATCAGGTCGTGAACCTTCTCCTGATGCGAGCCGCTAATCTGTTCCATGCGGCGATAAATTTCAATTGCCCCGGGCCAATCCTTCTGGGCTTCACGAATGCGTCCTGCTTCCCATCCGGCCTTGATCTGCCAGGAAAAATCGGGCGGGGTGAGCGAAGCTGAATCATCTCCCGCCACGCGTCCGTAGAGCACATCGAGATAGAGCGCCATCGCCTCATTGGGTTTGCCTAATTTTTCCAGGCATTTCGCGCTGTTGACGGCAGCATCGTTCCGGTCAGCGATGGTGCCTTCCTTGTTCTTGAGAACCTGATCCAGTGTGGTCAATGCCAGCGTGTAATTGGCCGGATCCTTGCTTCCCATCGCGAAGAGGCACTCGCCCTTGAGCAGGCTTGCCTCGACGAAGCGCGGGCCGGTTTTTTCCGTTGCGAGAACCGAGTCGTAAAATGTGTTCGCCTGGCTGAAATTAAGCTGTTGTTGATAAACCCGCCCTTCCCATAAGCGCGCATCGGGCTTGAAGGAAGATTTGTCGGGAACTTTATTTAACAGGGTTCGTGCTGCCGCGTAGTCCTGATGTTCGGCGGCGGCACGTCCCGCGAAGAAGTAGGCATTATCGGTAAAGTCACTGTTTGGATAGGCCGTCGTCAATTGTTGAAAAGCGTCCTGTGCCTTGACGTAGTCCTGACGATAAAAATAAAACTCGCCGAGCCGGAAGTAAGCCTCGGCAGCGCCGGGCGCCTGGCCATATTTTTGTACAAGGGCGATGAGGGCATGTTCAGCCTGATCGTCGGTAAATTTCTTCAACTCGTAGGAGACAAGAATGACGCGCTGCGCCGCATCCAGTGAATCGTTGGGAAACTGGGCGATGATCATCTGGCAGGTCTTGATCGTGCCTTCGAGATCGTTGGTCTGGTATTGGAGATCGGCAAGCGCCTTGAGCAAGGCCTCCTGACCGGGCCCGCCGCCTTCCTGGGCAATTGCTTTTTGGAAAACGGCCTTGGCGTCATCGGTCTTGCCGAGACGGGTGAGAAGCTGTCCCTCGGCCAGGGAGATGGCCTTCATGTGAAAGCTTTTTGGAAACCTTTTTTCAAAATCGGCCTCGGCCTTCATGAAAATATCGTCCTTGCCCAGGCTTGCCTGGGTCAGAAGAAAATTATAAGCGGCATTTTCCGCGGAAGCGTCTGTGCCGTCGGAAACCTGGGTGAACTGGGCGGCGGCCCCGGCGTAGTCCTTGGTCTGATAAAGGACGCTGCCCAATTGAAAGTGGGCGGTGCGGACGAGATCGGGATCGGTGCTGGTGTCGATGCAGTTTTGCAGCGCCTTGATTGCGAGGTTGAATTTACCCGTGCGGGCGTAGAGTTGTCCGAGTTGATCGTTGGCGGCGGGAATCCACGGGCTTTTGCTGTAAGCAACGAGAAGCGACTCCAAAATACCAATGGCCTTGTCGTCAGCTTTATCCGCAGCCAGAGCGGAGCCAATGGCGAAGAGCGCAGCCGGGGCCGAGGACTCCGATTTTTTCGCAAATTCCTGGAGCTTGGCCACTGCTTCCGGCAGTTGGTTCGCGGCGCGCGCGCTTTCAAGGTAGGCCCGGAAAGCGATCAGTCGTTCGTTTTCGTTGTCGCTGAGCGTGTAAGCCTGTTCGTAGGCCGTTGCCGCCAGGTCGCTGGCATTAAGCGCGTGCTGGGCGCGACCCAGCCCCAGGTAAGCCTGGGCGACCAGTGTCTTGGGGAACGCATGGGGATCGCCCGTGATTTTCTGGTAGGCGAGCACGGCTTGATCGGGCTGATTGTTTTGCGCGTAGGTTTCTCCGAGCCAATAATTGGCCTCGAAGGCAAGTTTTGTTTCGGGTTTGGTGGCGAGTAGAGCCTCAAGGGTAACAATGGCTTCCTTGAATTGTTTTTTGGCCAGTTGAATTTTTACCTGGAGAAGTTGCGCCTGCTGGCCTGCCGCCGTCTTGCTCTTGTCCTTGGCCAGGGCCTGAATGAGGGTCTGCGCGTCGGCTTCCTTTCCCTGCTTGAAGAGAGTCCAGGCCAGGCCGAGATTGGCCGCGTCCGCGTGATCGGCGGGATTTTTCAACGCCAGAAGCGCACGATATTTTTGTTCGGCATCCGGCCATTTGCCCAGGTCGAGGAGCGACTCGGCCTGCCAGAAAAGTGTGTCAGCGCGTAAATTCTCGGGAACCTGGTCGATGGGAAGATTCAATGCAGCCAACGCGGCATCACTGCGACCAAGTTGATAAAGCGCGCGGGCCTGAAGCAGTTCCGCCTCGGCCTGGAGTTCGCTCTTCGGATATTTTTTCAGCAGGGCGGTAATGCGGTCATTACAAAGATCAAACGCGCCGTCCTTGTACGATTGTTGCGCGGCTTTCAGCGTCTTTTTTTCATCCCCGGACGGTTCGGCGCGCAGCGGGAGGGTGATCAGTGCCGACAGCGCAACTGCAAGCGTTGTTGCAAAAGCAACTTTCTTAAAATTTGTCATCCTGAACTTGTCGAAGGATATCATGTTATTTTTAAGCCGGTCATCCCGAGATAATCAAAGAATCTTTCAGATTATGCGCTAAAACGGTTTAAAGACAAAATAGTAATACCAATTTCAAACGATAAGCAAACGCACGGTCATCCCGAGCTTGTCGAGGGATCAGACGCGTGAGGGATGATCGATAAGTTAGACAATTTGAGTTTGATGGTTTTCTGTGATCGCCTGACTTTGGGGTAAGAGGGATGCGTCTGATCCCTCGACAAGCTCGGGATGACTGGCTTTTTTTATGAGGCCAGTTCCAATAACGCTTCCTTCACGTTGCGCATCAGGGGGGCGATGGTTTTGTCGGTGAAGTCGAAGGCGAGGCCGCTTGTCTTGAACAATTCGGGCAGGGGACGTGAGCCGCCGAGGCTTAGTCCGGCCAGGTAGTGATCGAGCGTTGAAGGTAAATCACGGCGTGAGGCTTGCCACAATTGCAGCGCGCCAAGCTGCGCGATGCCGTATTCGACGTAGTAGAAGGGAATCTCGAAAATGTGGAGTTGCCGGTGCCACACATGGGCGCGGGCTTTTTCAAATCCGGTATAATCTTCAATGCCGCCGAAACGGTCCATGAGCGAAAGCCAGTATTGGGCGCGTTCATCGCGGGTGTGGCCGGGATGGGTGTAGATCCAGTGTTGGAACGCATCGACGGTTGCCATCCAGGGGAAGAATTTAATGATTCCCTCGAGGTGATCGCGTTGCGCACGGCGGGCATCATCCGCAGAATAAAAAGCGCGTAGATGGGGCGCGGCGAGGAGTTCCATGCCCATCGACGCCACCTCGCAAAATTCAATCGGCGCACCGCGATAGGCATGAAGTGGCTGTTCACGCGAGGCGAGAGCATGAAAGGCGTGGCCCGCTTCGTGCAGCATGGTTTCGACATCGCGATGAGTGCCCACCGCATTCATGAAGATAAAGGGGACGCGCGATTCGGAGAGCGTGCTCTGGTAACCGCCGGGAGCCTTGCCCTTGCGGTTGTCGAGATCGACCAACTCCTGTTTGCGCAGGATATTGTAGTAATCGCCCAGGCGCGGATCAAGTTTCGAGAAAATCTGGTGAGATTTTTCCAAAAGTTCCGAGGATGCGGTGAAGGGATGCAACGGGGGGCGTTGATCGGGATCGACGGCAAGATCCCACGGACGAAGCTTATCGACGGCGAGTTTGCGGCGGCGTTCCTCCTGCATTTCGCGAACCAGCGGCACGACGTGATGTTCCACCGCATCGTGGAAGCGGAGGCAATCCTCCGGTGTGTAATCGAAACGCTCGTAATTGGCGAAAGTGTAAGCGCGAAAATCGGAATAATCGGCGGCGTAGGCGATTTCATTGCGCAGGACAAGAAGCTGGTCGAAAAGTTCCTCCAGCTTGTCGGTTTCCTTCAGGCGGCGATCTGCGACCGTTTTCCAGGCCGCTTCGCGCCGGGGACGGTCAGGTTCCTCCTGAATGCGGGCCATGCGGGCAAGGGTCTGTTCCTGGCCGTCGAATTGGACGGTCATGCTGCCGCTGATCTTCTGGTATTGTTGCGTGAGCTTTGCGATTTCGGTTTCACGGGCGACGTTTTCTTCGCGATAAATTCTCACCTGCGTTTCAACACTTCGGCGGAAGACCTCATAGAATGGCGGCAATTGCTTGAACGCGGAGGATTGGGAGAGCTTTTGCATCAGGGCGAACTGGCGCGGCTTGAGCCACGGATCGACTACCTCGACGATATGCATGTAGGCCTTTTCGCGCTCGGGATCGTCGGTCTGGCAGGTCATGGCGATGTAGGTGAGCGATGATGACTCGGCGAGCGCGGCGCAGACTTCGCTGTGATTGCGCAGCCACGCTTCGAGGTCGGCGACGGACGCGACTGCGTCGAGCTTGGCCTGGAGTTTATCGAAAACGGGAGCGAGCTGGGTCGTGTCGGTCAGGTCGATCGTTTCAGGTAAAAATTGGCGCGGCGCGAAATGGGAGGTCTGCATATTCCCTAAAATGGCAGAAAAACAGATGAGTCCAAGCCGTCGTTTTTTAAGAGTCGGCAATCAGGGTTTTCCGGCGGTGGAGTTGGGACTGGGTGAAGTGAAATCGAAGGGGAGAGGTGATAATACCCCGGTCGGCCAAAGCATGGTTTCCGGATGAAAGATAAAAATCCCCGAGTTGATATTGCTGTCATCGCTAAAATCGGAATATTCATAATAGGGGGCAAGCTGCCTTTTCAAGGCAGTAATGACATCTGTGCTGATGTTGTCTCCCGGATAGACCACGATGGCGGCGATGGCGTGGGTGCGCAAAAATAGCAGGGGATTGTTGCACTTGCCGTCGTATATCTCGTTGACTTCTTTTTCGCGCTGTTGGGCTTCTCCATAGGTGTTGGCACCCGCGACAGAATCGCAGAAATAACTCCAGGTGATATATGTGCGATTACCAGTGAAGGCAGCCAGCGCGGGAGACTCGCAATACATGTCGCTTGATTTCCCTGTTAGGACAGTCTCCCCTTTCATCTGGGAAAGGGCAGATAGCAGAGGGCCTCGAAGCGGATCGCAGCGAAATGATCCGGTGCCTTCCAAGTGAAAAATATCCCGATCCTTCCTCGTATGCCAGGTGTATTCCGACCAGGCAAAAAAGGAAAAAAGGCTGGAAATAAGAAGAAGGCAGGTCAGGCATCGGAGAAGGATGGCCCGGCGCATGGCTAGGGCAGGGAACAGGGCGCTCCAGCCAATGCAATAGATATATCCCCAAAGCTTGCTGGTATAATCGGGGCGGCCTCCCACCGTGTAAAATTCCATGCTTAAGAAGGCGATGGGCAAAACGATGATGATAGTTTTGACCGCCGGATGGAGTTTTGGCCAAAAAAAGATGAGCGCGAACCAGGGGAGATAGATCGGCCACCATAAAATTAAGAATTCGATGACCTGGGTGTGGCTATCCGCATCGGTCCACCCGCTGGGAAGAATGGCCGCCGTGGTCAAAAACTCCAAGAGCATCGGAGTCAGTAAAACGGTGATAAAAACGAGTCCAAGAACAACGAAGCGAAAATTTTCTGGAGACAATTTATAATACCAGACCCAAAAGAGACCCCCGAGCAGCAGCAGCCCTTCGAGAGGCACGGCCCAGGTTGAAGTCACCAGCGAAAGCAACGGAATAGCCCCCAGGCAAATCCATGGCCAGTTCGATACCCTGCGTCGGAGTAATTCCACCAGGGACCAGACCGAAAAAAGGGTGAGAAATTGTCCGCCGCTCGTCGAGTGAAAAGAGCCGAGCCAACTCCAGGTCCCCGGTGCCATCAGTTCCCGGCGGTCATACCAGATGGAGGGCTGAAGCCATTTCCAGATTGGGTTGGAAGTGGTTGGAGCATCTTTTCCCATCAAAAGATTCATGGCCCTATTGGGATCGAAATGTTGCGTCGTAAGCCAGAGATAGGCCGTTGCGCCAGTGGCCGCGCATTCCACCAGGACGGCAGCCAGAATGGTAATCCAAATCCTTTTTCGGCTGATGACCCAGGCCGCTGCCGCCGCGATAACGCAGTCAAAAGCTGAAAGAAGCGCCGAGCTCAGGTTAAAGCCAGTACCGATATCAAGGCCAAAGAGACGGGTGAGGACTGATATGGCATAATGTCCAAGGACATAGTATTGGGATAAATGAAAAGGCGGGTTCCAATTGAAAGTTGGAGGCACCGTTTCACCTCCGCAAAAGCACGACATCAGGCAGAGATCCACCACGCCATCGCGCATGGCAACAATGTCGGGTTTTAATAAATGCTGGGCTACGGTGAAAGCGAATGCCCCAAGAAAAATGGAGGTGGGCAGGCGGAGACCTTTCCAATCCGTTTTGGGATGAATCAAGGCCCAAAGAAAACCCAGCGTGGAGAAGGGCAACAGCCAAAGAAGTGAGGGAATGGCGACAAGATGCTCGATGAAATTCATCACCAGGACCAGGGTCAATCCCGGCACGATGAACCCGAACCACGGCGATTCCCGGGGGAAAAGACGCCGGAATACGACTGCCCCGCCGACGACATGCAGCGATATGATCGACCACAACAATAGTGCGCGAATCAAGAGCATGGAAAAGGACGCTAAATGAAGTTAGCCACTAACGGCAAGCTCGACGCGATTACATTAGGGTGCTAATCAGCCGTTCCGTCATCCTGAGGTTGTCGAAGGATCAGTCCCCGGTAAGCCTATACCTGTAGGGTAAAGCGTACGCTTTCTGGAAGCCGATCCTTCGACAAGCTCAGGATGACGGAATCTTAAAGCGGCACTTCCGAGCTTTACCGTCGCAGGGCCTGCGACGGCTACCTCAGAGACTGCCAAAACGGCGCTGGCGTTGGCCGTAGTCGATGAGCGCCTCGGCAAAGTGGTGGCGGCGGAAATCGGGCCAGAGCGTGGGCGTGATGTAAATTTCCGTGTAGGAAAGTTGCCAGAGGAGGAAATTGCTCAGGCGCATTTCACCGCTGGTGCGGATGAGGAGGTCGGGATCGGGGTAGTAGCGCGTGTAGAGATGATGGTTGAAGACTTGTTCGTCGATTTGCGCGCTGTCGAGATGGCCGAGTTTGATTTCACGGATGATCGAGTGAACCGCTTCGATGATTTCCACGCGCCCGCTATAACTGAGCGCGAGAATGAGAATTAGGCCGGTGTTCTGGCGAGTGGCCTGAATGCACTGATGCAATTGGTCGCGCACATTTTCGGGCAGGTCGGAGAGGCGTCCGATGGCCTGGAGCCTGACGTTATTTTTAATCATGTCCGGCAATTCATCGCGGAGAAAATTTTCCAGCAGCCCCATCAGGGTATTGATTTCGCTCTTGGGACGTTTCCAGTTTTCGACCGAGAAGGCATACAGGGTCAGGTACTTCACGCCGAATTCGCCTGCGGCCTTGACGACATCCCGCACCGATTCGGCCCCGGCGCGATGGCCCTGCACGCGGATCATATTCTTGGCCTTGGCCCAGCGCCCATTGCCGTCCATGATGATGGCGACATGCCGGGGAATTTTGCCAAATTTATAAGTGGGAGTGGGACTCATTTTATGCTGTGGGAATCTCCGACTATTTTTACTTAAAAGATACCAGGAAAAGAATAGTTAGAGATCCTTCGACAAGCTCAGGATGACAAGGTTTTTTAAAGATCATGCCCGGAAAGTCTGCTCGCGCTGGGCGCCAACTGAGACGATGCGCAGGCGCGCGCCGGTCAAGTCGGCCAGGGCGGTCAGGTAACGCTGGGCGGCGATGGGGAGTTTTTTGAAATGGCGTATGCCCGAGGTGTCCTGTTGCCAACCAGGGAATTTGCGGTAGATCGGACGGCATTGGAGAAGTTCCGCGACATCATTCGGCGGGAATTGGATGCGTTTGCCATGTGACTTGTAGGCAATGCAAACCTGGATTTCTTTCAGGGAGTCGAGGCCGTCGAGGTTCGTGATGGCCAGTTCATCGATGCCATTGACCATGCGCGCATAACGGGTGGCCACGGCGTCGAACCAGCCGCAGCGGCGTGCGCGACCAGTGGTGGCGCCGAATTCGCGACCCATGGCGTGGAGCATGTCGGAGACGGCTTCGCACTCGGTGAGGAGCGGGCCTTCTCCCACGCGGGTCGTGTAGGCTTTCATCACGCCGACGACGCGATCCATTCGGTGAGGGGGAATGCCCGAGCCGGTGCAGGAGCCGCCCGCCGTGGTGTTGGAGGAGGTGACAAACGGGTAGGTGCCAAAATCGATATCGAGGAACGTGCCTTGCGCGCCTTCAAAGAGAATGTGTTTGTGGTTCTCCAATTGACGATGAAGCCAGACGACGGTGTTGGTGACGAAGGGGCGGAGCTTTTCAGCTGCCGCGAGATAGGTCTTTTCAACTTCACGGAAGGAGAGCGGTTCACCGCCAAGCGATTTGAGGATGGCATTATTTTCCTCGATCCGCGCCCGTAGTTTTGCAGAGAAGGTCTTGGGTTGGATGAGATCGATCAGGCGCAGGCCGGTGCGGGCCGCCTTGTCGCCATAAGCGGGACCGATGCCGCGCTTGGTTGTGCCGATCTTGTTGCGGCCCTTGCGTAGTTCGCGTTGCTCGTCGATCTTGCGATGGTAGGGCAGGACAAGATGGGCCGTTTCGCTGATGAGCAGGCGATTGGCCAGCTTGATGCCGCGCTTCTCGAGTCCCTCGATTTCCTTCACGAGCGCGACCGGGTCAATGACCACGCCGTTGGAGATGACGCATTTCTTGCCCGCGCGCAGGATGCCGGAGGGGATAAGGTGGAGAATGAATTTCTCTTTTCCAATCTCGACGGTGTGGCCCGCATTATTGCCGCCCTGGGAGCGAACCACGATGTCCGCCTCCTCGGTCAGCACGTCGATGATTTTCCCTTTTCCTTCATCGCCCCATTGGGCGCCGACCAGAATCGTATTCATGGAGAGTGTATGGAATTTGATGGGGCGGAATCAGCGCCCGATACTGGTGTAGGTGAAGCCCAGTGCGCGGATTTCGTCCGGGTCGAGAAGATTGCGTCCGTCAAAGAGCAGCGGGCTTAACATGCGCTTCTTGAGGGCAAGCCAGGGGAGGGACTTGAATTCGTTCCATTCGGTGAGAAGGAGGAGGGCATCGGCCCCGTCGGCGACTTCCTCGGGAGTGGTGACCATTTTTGCCTCGGGCACCAGGGGGTGGGCTTTTTCCATGGCCTGGGGGTCGTAGGCGCGAACCTCAGCGCCCTCGGAGATTAGTTGCTGGACAATGCTGATGGCGACGCTGCTGCGCACGTCATCGGTGTTGCCCTTGAAGGCGAGGCCGAGCACGCCGATTTTCTTGTGACGAAGAACCCACAGCGATTCGCGAATCTTTTTGAGGAAGCGTTCCTTTTGATCGTGATTGATCGCCTCGACTTCCTTCAACAGGCGGAAATTGTAACCAAGTTCCTCGGAGATGCGGATGAAAGCGGAGAGGTCCTTCGGGAAACACGAGCCGCCGTAACCGATACCCGTATTTAAAAAGGCGCGACCGATGCGTTTGTCCGCTCCCATGCCTTCGGCCACACGCTCAACATTGGCACCGGAAGCCTCGCAAATGGCGGCGACGGCATTGATGTAGGAAATTTTGAGCGCAAGGAAACTGTTGGAGGCATGCTTGATCAATTCTGCGGAGTTGAGATCGGTGACCAGAATGGGGGCCTTGAAGGGTGCGTAAATTTCCTTCATTGGACCCACGGCCCGATCTGAGGAGACGCCGATGACAATGCGATCCGGTTTCATGAGATCCTCGACCGCGGAACCTTCGCGCAGGAATTCGGGGTTGCTCACCACATCAATGGGCGCACCGGGATTGTAGCGCTGGATCGTCTGGGCGACCTTTTCCCCGGTCTTGACGGGCACGGTGCTTTTATCGACGACGATCCGGTATTCCTTGATGTGCACGGCGATCTCGCGGGCGACACCCTCGACGAAGCTCAGGTCAACGCTGCCATCCGGCTGGGGCGGCGTGGGCACGGCAATGAAGATTACCTTGGAGACATCAACGGCTTCGCCGATCGCAGCGGTGAAGGAGAGTCGTCCGGCAGCCACATTCTTTTTGACCAGCTCTTCGAGTCCCGGTTCGTAAATGGGGATGTGTCCATCCTGAAGCTGATGGACTTTTTTAAGGTCGTTATCCACGCAGATCACGCGGTGGCCTACTTCTGCAAAACAGGCACCGGTGACCAGTCCAACATAGCCTGATCCGATAATGGCAAGGTTCATAAAGGGATGGATAGTGTGCCGAGGCCGGGGGGACTCGGCAAGACCCAGTTACAGCCGGGGGGTGTGCAGTTCGTACTGCGGGAAGGCCTTGAGGGTGAGGGAGAAATAGATGGCGTGGTCGCTTTGCCCATTATTAATTTCGCTATCCGCGTAGGTTACCGCGAGTTGCCAGGCGTCCAGATCGCGGTAGAGCGTGTATTGCTGGAGCTGGAGCCGCCCGGTTGCCGCCTCAAACTGTTCCTGGCCTTCAACCTGCCAGTGTTCGTTCATCCGGTAGAAGAGATCGAGCGCGATGTTGTTGCTGTTGGTAAAGAAAGCACTGTGATTGATGTAATGATCTCCCACGGTGAAGCGCAGGGAGGGATCGGGCGACCAGGTCACATCGTTATCCATTTCGTTGTAACCGCCGCCACTGACATCGAGCGCGTTGAAGGAGTGGAATTGAAATTGAGGGGTCGGATTAAAACGGATGTCGTTGAAGAGATTGCTCATCGTGCTGTTCGGGGTTGAGGAGCTGAAGTTGTGATCGAAATCGGCATCGGCATACGTGTCCCAGTCGAGCAGATCGTAGTTGATGCCATCGCGTTTCGTTTGAATCTTGTTCCGCGCGCCGAAACGAACGACCTCCTGTTTGTCGATCGAATCAATCGAATTGTAATCGGTCCAATTAATGGGTTGAAGCTGGGTGGAATAGAGGCGGTTGTCGAAACCGCGGATTTCATTCGGGGTGACCGTGGGCGAAGGGGCGTACTGGGCGTTAAAGAACGGTTCAACCACGTGGCGGATGCCGTTGATGCCCAGGCTGGGTTCGTTTACATCGAGCCAGGTGCGCGAAATCTTGAAATCGCCTTCCAACCCGATGTCTCCCGCCAATCGGGCGCGGGGATTATTGACCCTGTCGTTGGCGAGGCCGTTGTTGTTGACGGTATCGGTGATGTCCCGGTTGTCATCGGAGTAGTAGGTGAAACGGCCACCCACGCGCGGCGTCAGGGAGAGGAAGTTGAAGTATTGATGCGGGTAGGTGAACTCGTGGTAGCTGTCGTAGCGATAGGCGCTGTAATTGTTCATCTGGGCGGTATTGTAGCGGTAGGCCTGGCTGCCGGGATGGTAGTAATCGTAGGCTGTCGTGGCTGGGAAGGAGTTGTAGATGTAATTGCCCGGTGATCGGAAATAGTTCAGGTCCGCATAATGGCGTTCAAAATTCACGACGCTGCTTTGACTCGAATATTCGATGGGTGTGCCAAAAATCTTTTGCTGTTTCGATTCGACCATGAACTCGGGCAGTCGCTCGACGGTTTCAAAGAACGGGTTGACCTGCGGGCTGGCCAGCAGGGAGATGGTGAAATTGGGGTTGTACTGGTTAAGACTGACAAAATTGGCGGGCTGATTTTCCTGTTGGTATTCGCCGGAAAAATAATCGCGGGTGATCCAAGGATCGCTCCAAAGGTTCAAGTCGGCGATGGAGGAGAAATCGGGGCCGAACTGGAGGTGATGCTGGTAGGCGACCCGGTAACGATTGTCGTAGGGCACGCCGTCATAGACACTCCCGTCGTTGATGTTGCCGTGTGCCGGTGCATTGGGGATGCCGGAGTCGGTTTTCGAGTAGAGGTTGTCTTGCGCGTAATAGGTCTTAAGCAGGATGTCACTGTTTTGGCTGGGGAAATATTGGACGTTGAGACCGCTGGCATAACCGCGCTTTTCGCGGGCATCGAAGATCAACGAGCCGCGCAATTTGTCATCGGCGACCCAATTGTATTTGTTGTCGATGAACCCACCAAAGCGGCCGGTGTTGCCGATTTCCAATTGATAAGCCGGTCGGTTATCGGTGAGGGACTGAACAAAAATCGGGAAATAGAAAATCGGGACATCGCCGACATAGAGCACGACATTCTTGAGCACGACCTCGTTGTTCGGGCGATACTCCACCGTGCTTGCTTCCATGTGGAAGCTTGGCTTTTCGCGATTGTTGGTGGTGAACGTGGCGTTGGTTAAACGGTAATGGCTGAACTCGGGCGTGGTGACCTGTTTGCCGGAGACAAACTTCGGGTATTCTTCCCCAAAAAAGATAGCGGAGGTGATCGCCTTGGTGTCGAGATTGTAGGTGATGCTGTCGCCCCGATAAACTTTAGCTCCACTAAAGATGCGGACATTGCCGGTGGCCGTGAGAATCCGGGTCGAGCGGTCATAGATGACATGGTCGGCATAAATAACATCGCCCTTGGAGCGCATGACCACGTTGTCGTCAGCCGTGGCGATCTGCCCCATGTAGGTGTTGCGACCATCTGCTGTGATGACGACAGCAGCATCGGCAGCGCTACTGGTGGGAGGAGTGGTCGAGACAGTAGGGGCGTCCTGGGCCGGTAAAGGCAGTCCACCTATTGTGCAGATTACACAAAAGACTGTAAAAAGTGGGGTAAGACGCAATGTCCTCAAGTGACAAAGTGGTAGCAGTGCCGCCTAAGTGTGCCAATAAGAAAGTGCTGCGTACGGCAATTGAGCCGGGGAGCACTTTTGGGCTTGATGGCCGCGCTTAGGCTTTTTTGGCGGGCTTTAGAAGGGCGGCGACGCGCTGTTTGTGACGCGATGCGGTGTTCTTGTGGACGACACCCTTCTTGGCGGCACGATCAATTTGCGAGTGAAACTTGGAGAGAAGCTTGGAGGCTTCGTCCGTATTACCGGCTTTGACCAGGGAGCGGATTTTCTTTTCAGAAGTACGCACGGTGCTGAGCTGAGAGCGATTAAGAGCGCGGCGACGGAGCGCGGCGCGAGCCTGTTTGGCGGCGGAACGAGTATTAGCCATAGCCCGCGAAACTGGCTGAAAGTTAAAGGGATGTCAACGCGGGTTTATTAAGAGTTTGCTGAAAAGGCTTTTTAAAACTCGTCATCCCGAGCTTGTCGAGGGATCAGACGCGTTATGGACGATCAATAAATTGGACAATTGGAAATGCAATGTCTTTTTGTAATTGTCAGGTTTTCAGGAAAATAAAACGTGTCTGATCCCTCGACAAGCTCGGGATGACAGGCCTTTTCAACAAGCTCCTAAAGGAGCTGGAGCAGTTTTTGCGTTTTCCCGTGGGAACAACGTGATCAGGCTCTGAAATAAAGAATAAATCTGCTTCTAGGAAGATCAAAAGTGTTCATCCTAGCAGGCAAGATTCCATGACGCCCGCCCGCGATCCGCAAGATTCTCCTTTAAAATCGATTTTTCGAGTGTCGCCTTCGGATGCGTGGGTGGCTCTCGTGCTGGCAGTGGTTGCTTTTATGGCCTATTGGCCGTCGCTCAAATCGGGCTTTGTTTATGACGCCCGCCTGGAAATCATTGATGAAGGATTTATCACGTCCCTGTCCAATCTACCGGCGGTTCTCTCGCTGAAAGTATTGGGAATGAATCTCATCCTCGGGTCTCGTCCGGGAGAGATGCTCTATTTGATGCTGATCGCCGCCATCTGCGGTAAGCACGCGCTTGGCTATCATTTATGCAGTAATCTGCTCCATGCGGTAAACGTCGCTCTATTGTATGTGTTGTTATGCCGCTTGATCGCAACGGAAATAACAGGCCTGGGCAAAAGCAGCATCCTGAAAGTCCAAATGGCGATGGCGGCGGTCACGCTGATTTTTGCGCTGCATCCCATCGCGGTGGAGTCGGTTGCTGAAATAAGTTATAGCTCGAGCCTTTTGGTGACGTTTTTCACCTTGGTGGCGTTTTTAGCGGCGATAACTTTTGATCCCAAGGATAAGCGTTCAGCGATCACAATCGGAAGCGTCGCTGCGTTTTGCGCCTTTGCCTCGGTGACGTGCAAGGAATCGGGAATTGCCACGCCACTTCTCCTAGTCATCTACTGGTTCCTATTTCGACGTCGGGAAGAAAAAAGACCGTGGTTTTTGTTTTTGGGTGCCGCAACGGCAGTGACGGTTGTTTTCCTGGCGGCACGGTTTCTTTTGGCTCCATCAGGTCAGGTTCATTTGCACTATCTCGGGGGATCGTTCTTCCGGGTCTTTTTGATCCAGCCGCGTTTATGGGTTTTCATGATGGGCAAACTGCTCTGGCCAACGCACCTCTCGGCTGATTACACGATAGAGAATGTGAACAGGATATCGACGGCCCTCGCGCTGGTGATTCTGATCGTGGTGGTTTTGCTTCAAATCTGTCTGGCTTGCAAAAGTCGGGTGGGTGCTTTGGGCGTTGCCATTTATTGGCTGGGGCTCGTGACCGTTTCCAATTTCATCCCGCTCAACCGTCCGCTGGCTGACCGTTTTTATTATTTATCCCTGCTGGGAGTTGCGATGCAACTGCTGGCCTTGCTTCTCCTGCTGCTGAGATCGAACCGGGGATTTTGGTTGGCGATGGCACCCTGTGCAGGAGTCCTCCTGCCTTTGGCTTTTCTCACCCTGACCCGTGAAAAAGTTTTCGCCAATGATCTCTCTCTTTGGACCGACACGATTCAAGTAAGTCCTCGTTCCTCGGTAGCTCATAACAGTCTTGGCATGGCTTTCTTCCAAAGAGGACGGCTGGACGAGGCCATCGCCGAATATCAAAAAGCCCAGGAAATCAGTCCAAATGATGAGCACGCGCGCAATGACTTCGGCATTGCCCTGTTTCAGAAGGGAGAGGTGTACGATGCGAAGGAGCAGTTCCAAAAGGCGCTGGAAATCAACCCCAACTACGCCGAGGCCCACAACAGCCTGGGCAATTGTTTTTTTCAGAGGGGCCAAATGGAGGAAGCGATGGCCGAGTATCAAAAAGCGCTGGAAATCAAACCCAACTATGTCGAAGCCCACAACGGCCTCGGCGTTCTCCTTTATCAAAAAGGGGAAGTGGACGCCGCGATTTTCCAATTCCAGGAGGCTGTGCGGCTGAATCCCAATTCAATCAACGCGCGAAACAACCTGGCTAAAATGAAGGCCATGATTGAAGCCAGGGGAGGTGCGAAATGAACCCTCTCGTTCGTGTCTCGATTTACGCCGCCACGCCGCTGGCCAAAGTGGGCTGGAAATGAGGCGATTCGGCCTCGGGGGTGAGAAGCTGTACTTCGATCTGCTGCAAACCCGCAGCGGTTAGCCATTCGTGCAGGTCGGACTCGCTGAAGCCAAGCCAGTAATCGCCGTAAAGCTCGCGGGCCTGGTCAAAATGATGCTGGTTGAGATCGAGCACCACGAGGCGTCCGCCCTTGCGCAGAAGTTTTGCGGCAGCGGCGACGGCTTGCTGGGGATTGGCGGTGTGATGCAGCGCCTGGCTGAGAATAACGATATCGACGCTACGGGGCGGGATCGGGGGATCGGCCAGGTCGCCGAGCCGGTATTCGAGATTGGGGATGTTCTTTTTTTTCGATTCCGCCCGGCCAAAGGCGATCATCTTGGGTGAGTTATCGACGGCGATTACTTTTTCCGCACGACGGGCGAGCAGTTGAGAAAGCCAGCCTTCTCCTGCACCAAGGTCCGCCACAACAACGCGCGGGATTAATTGCGCGAGCAGGGGCCCAATCTCAGTCCAGGTACGGCCCGGGCAAAAACTTTTGCCGAGGCGGCCGGCGACGCGGTTGAAGTAATCACGTGCGGCGGTGCGTCGTTTTTCGAGCGCAAGTTTCAACCCGGCGGAATCGGCCTTGGCTCCCGGCACTTCGGTGAGGGTCAGCAATGCCGATTCGAGAATTTGGCGCGACTCCTTCGTTAATTTTTTTACGAGCGAGTAGTAAGTGCGTTTACCTTCGCGGCGTGGCTGAACCAGCCCCACGCGCCGGAGATGGGCCAGGTGGGTCGAAATTCGCGACTGGCCGAGATGCAGGATTTCCTGCAACTCCGCGACGGAAAGCTCTTCCTCCTCCAACAACGCAAGAATGCGCAGGCGGGTGGGGTCGTGCAGAGTCTGCCAGAGCGCGCGATATGACATTTTCCTCTCAAGGACTTACATCCACATATCGAGATGCGTCAATGGTTTTCGACACTGATTTTGCCGGGATGACCAATTAAAGCCGTGCCAGGACCTCGGCAACGTGCTCGGCGGGCTTCACCTTGCGGTAAATGGCCTTCAATTTTCCTGTCGAATCAATGACGAACGTGCTCCGTTCCATTCCCATATATTTTCGGCCATACATGCTTTTCTCGACCCAGACGCCATAAGCCTCGGCGATCTTATGATCGGCATCGGAGAGAAGGGTGAAGGGCAGCGTAAACTTTTCGATAAATTTTGTGTGCGCCTTGGCGTTATCCGGGCTGACGCCAATGATCACGGCTCCCTTTTTCTTGAAAACGGTTTGTTCGTCGCGAAAGGAGCAGGCTTCCACCGTGCAGCCCGGCGTGTCGTCCTTCGGATAAAAATAGAGGATCACCGTCTTGCCCTTGAAATCGGAAAGCGAGACGGTTTTACCCGACTGATCGGGAGCGGAAAAAGAGGGTGCAGCGGTGCCGACGGCAGGTTGGTTCATGAGATAGGATGAGATAGATTCTTGTATCGCGCGGGTCAAATGCCATTTTGGTTGCAGTGAGCTATCTCAAGGATCTCGATTACTCCGTGGTGCAGCAATGCATGCATTGCGGGATGTGTCTGCCCACCTGCCCCACCTACGTTGAAACTAAGATCGAGAGAAACAGCCCGCGCGGGCGTATCGCGCTTATGCGGGCGATTGCGGATGGCCAGCTCGAAGCCAAAAAAGCTTTTGCGGATGAAATGTATTTTTGCCTCGGGTGCCTCGCTTGCGAAACGGCGTGTCCAGCGGGAGTCGATTACACCCAGCTTTTCGAGATGGCGCGCGCCGAGGCGGAGCGTAGCCAGGCTTTGTCATCACCGCCACGTCGTCTCCTGCGCTGGGTTCTGCTCGATGTGGTTCTTTATAAGCAATGGCGTCTCCGTTTGATGGGACGGTTGCTTTGGTTTTATCAAGGCATCGGACTGCAAAAATTGGTGCGAGGCTCAGGATTATTGAGACTCCTGCCAAAATCGTTGCGGGTGATGGAAGCCAAGACGCCGACGATCCGACGTCATTTCTCACCCGATCTCATCGCGCCCGAGGAGCCTGCCGAGGGGGAAGCCAGTTACCGGGTCGGGTTGCTTACGGGCTGTGTGCAGGACTTGGCCTACAGCGATGTGAACCGAGACACGGCGGATGTTCTACGCGCCAATGGTTGCGTGGTGATCACGCCACCGCAGCAGGGCTGTTGTGGTTCGCTTCACGCCCACAACGGTAAATATGAGACGGCGAAAGATTACGCACGGCGGCTCCTCGATTATTTCGACCTGGATCGACTCGATGCGATAATCACGAATGCCGCCGGTTGCGGTTCGCATCTCAAGCATTTTGATCGCCTGCTCCACGACGACCCGCGCTACGCGGCAAAAGCGCGGCAATGGTCGGAAAAGGTGAAGGATATCAGCGAATGGCTCGTCGAGATCGGCATTCGGGTGCCCGAAAAATCTGCCGCGAATAGTCGCGTGACATATCACGACGCATGTCATCTTTGCCACGGGCAAAAAATCACGGCCCAGCCACGCGAACTGTTGGCAAAAATACCGGGACTTGATGTCGTGCCGCTTCCCGAGTCGATGTGGTGCTGTGGCAGCGCTGGCATTTACAATCTCATCCAGCCCGAGATGGCCGACAAACTTTTACAGCGCAAATTGGATCATATCGCAACAACGGGTGCGACCATTGTGGCTGCGGGCAATCCGGGTTGCCTGCTCCAAATCCAGAATGGCCTGGCGGCTCGCGGCACGCCAGTCGAAGTCGTGCATCCGGTTACTTTGCTCGCACGGGCTTATCGTCGGTAGGGACGGCAGTAATGATTCTCTTTCAAGCTGTCATCCCGAGCGGAGGTGAGTCGCTAAGTGTGTTTGAGCGCATTGTTAGCCCGAACCGCAGTCGAGGGATATGGCCTGAATTCACGATGGACGTGAAATACGCCAGTAGATTGGTTAACCCGCAGTGGATCTCGCTTTTTCGCCTGAAGTGACAAGCGAGATATATTTCTGGGGCTTCAAATCTTGTGAAGCCACTCGCACTTCTCGTTTAAGACAGCAAGGTCCTTCGACTTCGCCTCGAGTAAGCCTCAAGCCAGTCCAAAACTCAACGGCTCGGCTTCGCTCAGGATGACAAGGCGTTTACAGAAGGTTGCCAATCCCGCGCAAAAACGGTTACATCCCCTATGGCCAGTCTCAAGCAAACCACAGTGCGCGAACCCCAGTCGGTCAAAGGCTCCGCATTACATACCGGTTCCGATGTCACGCTTACCGTCAAACCGGCGGCGGCGAACACGGGCTACGTTTTCAAGCGCATCGACCTAGCCGACGAACCGACCGTCGCCGCGCATATCGATAATGTGAAGCAGGTCGAGCGCGCGACAACCCTCGGCGAGGGCAGCGTGAAGATTCATACCGTCGAGCATCTGCTCTCCGCGTTGCGCGGTTGCGGAATCGATAATGCCCTGATTGAGATCGACGCCAACGAACCACCGATCGGCGACGGCAGCAGCAAGCACTTTATTGAAATGCTCGACAAAGCCGGCAAGCAGGAACTCGATGCGACCGTGGCCGAATACGAACTGCACGAGCCGGTGCGTGTGACCAGTCGCGACGGCGGCTATATCATCGCATGGCCCTCGGATCGCTTTGAGATCAGTTGCACGAATGCCAATCATATCGGTAAACACACGCAATATCGCACCTGGAATCCTGAGACCGGCAACTACGCGAAGGAGATCGCGCTGGCCCGCACCTTTGTTTTTTACGAGGAAGTTCAACCCCTGATGGAGAAGGGGCTCATCAAGGGGGGTAGCCTGGAAAATGCGGTGGTGATTCGCGGCGACGCGATTCTTTCGCGCGAACCGCTTCGTTATGAGGACGAATTTGTCCGGCACAAGATCCTCGATATCATCGGCGACTTGAGCCTTTTTCCTTGTCGATTGAAGGCCCATATTTACGCCGTCAAACCGAGCCACGCACTCAACGTCGAACTGGCGCGCGAAATTTACAAGCAATACAAGCAGCGGCAGTCGCAACGCCTGCCCATGGAGTATGTTCCCACCGGCGAGGGCGGGATGGATACCCAGGACATCATGAAAATCCTGCCGCATCGCTATCCTTTTCTGCTCGTCGATCGGATTCTCTCGTTTGAAGGTGAGACCAAGGCCGTTGGCCAAAAAGCGGTGACGATGAACGAACCTTTCTTCCCCGGTCATTTCCCGGGGCATCCGGTCATGCCGGGCGTGCTTCAGGTCGAGGCGATGGCCCAGGTCGCGAGTCTTCTCATGTGCCGCACTTTCAGCGGTGGCGGGAAGCTCGGTTATTTTATGAGCGCGGACAAAGTGAAATTCCGCAAGCCGGTCTTGCCGGGCGACACGCTGATTATCGAGGTTGAATTGACCAAGGCGCGCGGGAAAATCGCCAAGGCCTCGTGCCTTTGCCGGGTGAAAAACGATATCGTTTCGGAAGGCGAATTGATGTTCGGCCTCGTCGATCCTTAGAATTTATAGCAATAGTCATGACGGAATCGCTTATTCATCCCACCGCCATCGTTGACCCGAAAGCCACGTTCGGCGTTGCCGTGCAGGTTGGGCCTTATGCCGTGATCGGTGCCGGGGTGGAATTAGGAGATGGTTGCCGTGTCGGGCATCACGCCACGATTGAAGGCCCGAGCAAAATCGGGCCGCGCAACGAATTCTTTCCCTATGCGGCCATCGGTTTTAAGACGCAGGACTTGAAGTACCAGGGCGAACCGACCCACCTCGAAATCGGCGAGGGCAATACTTTCCGCGAATTTTCCACCGTCCATCGCGGCACGGGCGTGGGTGAAAAAACGATCATCGGCAACGGGAATCTTTTCCTCGCCTATTCGCACATCGCGCACAACTGCGTCGTGGGGAACAACACCATCTTTTCCAACAACGCCACCTTGGCGGGTCATGTCGTGGTGGGTGATTATGCGATCATTAGCGGCCTGAGCGCCGTGCATCAGTTCTGTCGCGTCGGGGCGCATTCGATCATCGGCGGCTGTGCCAAGATCGTGCAGGACGTGCCGCCCTACCTGATTGTCGATGGCAACCCGGCGAATTTACGCGGCGTGAATCACGTCGGGCTGGAACGACGCGGGTTTTCGCAAGATGACATCAAAGCGTTGCGTCGTGCCTACCGCATCCTCGCCGACAAGACGCTCAACTTTTCCCAGGCAGTCGAGAAAATCGAGACTTCCGGGGATGCTTCCCACCAGCACGTCAAAGTCCTGACCGAGTTCTTCCGCACCACCCAGCGCGGCGTCATTCGTCCCGAGCCGTTGGCGGGAGCGGTGTAGCACAGCATTGAGCTGCCTCCTGCGCGCTGCGCGCGCCCGGACAACGAAGTAGTCCGGGCCACCCAATCAAACTCATTCCGTTAATTCCGTAATTCCGTCAAAAATCAGTGACTACTAGCGTCGCGTGACGATGACCCCAACGAGGAATCCGATGCCCGCAGCAATCGCCACCGACTGCCAGGGGTTATTCTGGATGAAGTCCTCGGTGTTGTAGCGGGCGGTGGCGGTGGCATCGCGCAGGTAGTTGGCCTGCTCGGTGATCTGCTCGCTGACCTTGCGGACGGTCGCCTTGGCCTGGGTCTTCAAATCCTCGGCAGGCTGGGAAATATCGGTGCTGATGCTCATAAGTTTATCCTGGTTGGAATAATGATTATTTCAGTTTCGACAGCGCTTCTTTTACCGCATTGAAATTGGGTAAATCCTTTGGCGTGGCAGTCTGTTCCTCATAAACAATGGTGCCTTCCTTGTCGATCACCACAGCGGCGCGCGCGGAGGTATCGCCGATTCCGGCCAAAGCCGGAAAAAGAACCCCGTAAGCCTTGGTCACGGTCTTGTTCAGATCGCTCAGGAGCTTGATGGTGATCTTTTCCTTCTGCGCCCAGGCTTCCTGCGCGAACGGGCTGTCCACGCTGATGCCATAAACAACGGCATTGAGGCTTTCGTAGGCGGAGATGCCCCCGGAAACGTCGCATAGTTCCTGGGTGCAAACGCCGGTGAAGGCGAGTGGGAAGAAGAGCAAAACCGTGTTCTTTTTGCCGAAGTTGTCGCTGAGTTTGACATCTTCCAGTCCCTGCGCGGTTTTGGTCTTGAGGGTGAAATCAGGGGCTTTGGTTCCAATTTTAAGTGACATATATTTTCCTTGGTTTGGAGTTGAGATGACGGGTTTAAGCGGTTTTGACGGGAGCGGCAGCGGGGGTTTCAAGACCAGCGGCGGCGCGTTCCTTCATCGCGGCCTTGCGGCTGAGCTTGGAGCGACCCTTGTCGTCCTGGCCGACGCATTTCACCCACACTTCGTCGCCAACTTTCGCGGCGTCGTCCATGCGGTTGATGCGGGTGTCGGACCATTCGGAAATATGAACCAGGCCGTCCTTGCCGGGGAGCACCTCGACGAATGCGCCGAAGTCCTTGATTGTCACCACACGGCCCCGATAAATCTTGCCGACTTCGATGTCGCCCACCATGCCGAGGATGATTTCCTTGGCCCGTTGCATGGCGTCGCCATTGGAAGAGTAGATTTTCACGCGACCATCGTCCTCGATGTTAATTTCGGCGCCGGTCTCGGCCACGATGCTCTTGATGTTCTTGCCGCCGGGGCCGATCACGAGACCGATCTTTTCGGGATTGATCTGGATCGTCTCGATGCGCGGGGCGAACTGCGAAAGTTCACCGCGAGGCGCGTCGATGACGGTCTGCATGAATTCGAGAATCGCGGTGCGCGATTTCTTCGCCTGGTCGATGGCTTCGTTCATGAGGTGAAGAGGGATGCCAGCCAGCTTGAGATCGAGCTGGAAGCCGGTGACGCCCGTCTTTGTTCCGCACAACTTGAAATCCATGTCGCCGTAGTGATCCTCGGAACCGAGAATATCGTCGAGGAGGAGATAACGCTTCAGGTTGTCATTATCGTCGTAGTCGGTGACGAGACCGACGGAGATGCCGGCGACCGGGGTGTGGATCGGCACGCCTGCGTCCATGAGGGAGAGGCAGCCGCCGCAGACCGAGGCCATCGAGGTGGAACCGTTCGATTCCATGACTTCGGAGGAGACGCGAATGGCGTAGGGGAAGTCGTTCTCATCGGGAATAACGGCGAGCAGCGAACGCTCCGCGAGCGCGCCGTGGCCGATTTCGCGACGATTCAAGCCGCCCACGCGACCGGTTTCGCCCACCGAAAATGGAGGGAAGTTGTAATGGAGGATGAAACGCTTGGTGATTTCACCGCCGGTATAACCATCGAGATCCTGGGCTTCGTCGCTGGGGGCGAGGGTGGCCAGGCAGAGCGCCTGGGTTTCGCCACGGGCGAAGAGGGAGGAACCGTGCGAGCGGGGGAGGAGGCCGACTTCGCCGGAAAGGGGACGAATCTCCTTGGCGGCACGTCCGTCGCTGCGCTTCTGCTTGTCGAGAATCGCGGCGCGGAAGGCCTTGATCTGAACCTGGTCGAAGGCGGAACTGATGTCGAAGGAGGTCGCTTCGGGATACTTGGCTTTGATGGCCACGGCGACTTCGTCCTTGAGTGCGCCGACTGCGCCGTAACGCTCAACCTTGCTGGGGCGGTAGATGGCGTCTTCGATGCGGGTGGAGACCATTCCGTAGGCGAGATCAACCAACTCGGGCTTGACCACATAGAGAGGCAGCGTGCGTTTTTTCTTGGCGGTCTTGGCGGCGAGATCCTTCTGGAGACCGATGACGATCTGCACTTCCTTCTGCGCATAGACGAGTGCGGCCTTGAATTCCTCCTCGGGCAGTTCCTGCGCGGAGCCTTCGATCATGATGATCTCGGTTTCCGAGCCGACATAGACGAGGTCGAGGTCGCTGAGCGCCATCTGGGCATGGGTGGGTTGCGTGACGAATTTGCCATCGATGCGTCCGACGCGGACAGCGCCTATCGGGCCGCCGAAGGGAATATCGGAAACCAATAGCGCGGCGGAAGCGCCGTTGATGCTGAGGATATCAGGATCATTTTCGCCATCGGCGGAAAGGAGCGTGGTGATGATCTGCGTGTCGTAGAGGTAACCCTTGGGGAAAAGAGGACGCAGCGGGCGATCCGTCATGCGGCAGGTGAGAATTTCCTTTTCCGAGGGACGGCCTTCGCGCTTGAAGTAACCGCCGGGGATCTTGCCGACGGCCGCCGCGCGTTCGCGGTATTCGACGGTCAGGGGGAAGAAATCCTGGCCTTCCTTGATTTTGGTCGCGGAGACGGCGGTGACGATGACGAGGGTATCGCCATAGCGGACGGTAACGGCGCCATCGGCCAGCTTGGCGAGCTTGCCGGTTTCAATGATAATAGGGTGGGCGCCAAACGGAGCCGACACCGTGGTAGGGGTGGACATGTTATTCTTTCGAGTTGATGCGCATGCAGGCATCCAACCGGAAAAGAAAACGCAGAGGACAATGAACCCAACCGCCGAACGGCCAACTGAACGGGGCGATGAGGTTAATTGTACTCTGAAGTTTTCCGGATAACCTTGTCCGCCAGGCGGAAAGGCCTTTCGCGGTGCGGAGACTACTTACGCAGATTTAGTTTTTGGATGACCTTATCGTAGCGGGCGCTATCGGAATGTTTCAGGTAATCCTGAAGTTTTTTACGCTGGGCAACCATCATGAGGAGACCCCGGCGCGAGCTATGGTCCTTAGTGAACCGTTGCAAGTGCTTGGTGAGGTCATTGATACGATGGGTAAGGAGCGCGATCTGGACATCGGCCGAGCCGGTGTCCTTCTCATGCAATTTGAACTCCTTGGTATATTCCGTTTTCAGCGCTGCTTCCATAAGGTGAGGGTCGATTAAAGCAGAGTCGCCACAGGGAGCAAGTAAATTTATAGGAATTATCAGGGAGGAGAATTTTTGATGGAATTAACAGTTCATATTCTTTGTAAGGAAAGACACTGTACGGTCACTATTTAATCAAGTGCAGACTCTTTCCATGACCACCCAAGAACAAGAAGCGATCTTCCGACGATGGTTCAATGAGCATCTTGGGTTGATGTTAAAAGTGGTGCGAGGGTGTACGGCGACACCGCAAGATCAGGACGACTTGCTTCAGGAGATACTTCTCCAAATTTGGTCGTCGATTCCGGCCTTCCGACAAGAAGCAAAAGAAACAACTTGGATTTATCGGGTGGCTTTCAACACGATGCTTGCGTGGCGGCGTGGTGAACGGCGACGACGGGAGGGACATGAGACGTTCTTGAAGTTTGACGAATCGCCCCAGATGCAGCCGAGCCATGTGGATTCATTGCAAGAGCAGGAAATTGTCGAACGGCTATATGCCGCGATCCGTCAATTGCCAAAGGTGGACATTTCTTTGGCGCTGATGCACCTCGATGGACTGAGTTATCAGGAGATGGCCGAGGTGCTCGGTATTTCGGAAAATTATATTGGCGTGAAACTAAGCCGGATTCGCAAGCAACTGGCAGATCAATTGAAAGGAGCTACCGATGGACTTTGAAGACTTGCAAAAAGCGTGGCAGTCACAGAAGACTTCGGCCCAAGTCACCATCAACGCAGAGATGCTGCTGAAAGAGGTGCGGCGGAATCAACGACAGTTCTGGGTGACGATTTTTTGGCGCGATGTACGGGAAGTGGGACTGGCTTTTTTACTGGCCTTGTATTTTGCATATCATGGATGGAAGCATCATGCTTGGACTGACTATCTGAGTGTTTTTGCATGCATGGGAGTTGGGACATTCATGTTGGTGGATCGCGTACTTCAGCTAAAAAAACGCCCGGTCTCCAATGATTCGCTCAAGGGTTGTATTGAGGCTTCATTGGTTCAGATCAATCACCAAATCTGGCTGCTGAAAAATGTCTTCTGGTGGTATTTACTGCCGTTCATAGTGGCCACAGCCATTTCAATGTCATATAGAACTTGGCATGGAGGACATTTCAGCTATCGGGCGGTAATGGACTTGCTGATTTCCGTCCTGTTTGTCGCTTTGGTTTTCTGGGGGATTTACCAGTTAAACCAGTTTGCTGTGCGAAAAAATCTCGAAGTGCGTCGAAAGGAACTGGAAGTTCTTTCGGCAAGCCTTGGTGACGTCCAGAGTCCGCCATCACGCTAATACGGTCGTGGTGTAGAGGAGCTTCCCGAGGTTATCGATCATGCGAATTTGCATTTGCTTCGATTGCACGGACGCCATGGCAAATCCCGAGCAGGCGCGACTGAACGGGGTTTGTGACGGAGTCTTGACCGCACGATATTCAGATCCCGCACCCGATACAAAAAGATTGAGGTCACCGACTTTCAAGTGTTCGAGATCGTGGTCGTGGCCACAGAAATAGGCCTGCACCTTGTGTTTCTGGAGGATGGGAAGGATCAGCTTGATCATGTCTTCCTGGTTGCCGTGGGTCAGTCCCGATGAATAGATGGGATGATGGCCGATGACGAATTTCCACTGGGCTTGCGAGGCAGCCAGTGATTTTTCCAGCCATTGAAGCTGGAGATCGACATCCTGCGTGAGAACCGCGCTCATGTCGGCCTCGTGTCGATGCTCCTGGATCATGGGAGAAGTATCGATATAGAAACATTCCATGCGGGTCGAGGCATCGACCGGATGAACTTGCGAGTAGTACCGAGCGGGCATGATCCAACGCGGGTGGGTCTTGCCATACTCAAGCTGGACGTCGCTGTTGCCGCGATAATCGTGATTGCCAAGGATGACGTACCAGGGGACTTGAAGTGAGGCCGCGTCATATACTTTCTCAAAAGATTGCTGCCACTGCTTGTCATCGAGCGAGGTGACGCCGTTCTCGTAGAAGTTATCGCCGACGGAGATGACGAAGGCCGCCTTGGCATTTTTACAGGCGAGGGCCATTTGCTGGGCAACCTGGACTTGATCGGGGCGTCCGTGTCGCCCCCAGTCGCCGATGATGGCGAAGTTAAGCGCGTCGGCAGGAAGTTCGCCCGCATGAAGCTGGCCGGACATAAGCCGAGCAACCACGGCCGTTTGAGAGGCCACAAAAAGAGTACGGACAAAATCGCGACGCGTCAGGGGCATGGTAAGTACCGATTTATCTCATGCTAGGGCATGTCCTCAAAATAGGCAATGTTAGGGGCGGGGAGCGGCTTAGTTTGCCAGAAACTGTGAAACTGTCATTCCGAGCGAAGTCGAGGAATCGGTATTTGCTCCCCAAATTTATTTTTTCAAACCGATTCCTCGATTTCGCCTCGGGTAGCTCTCTTGCCTGGTCAGCACTTTTCGGCTCGGCTTCGCTCGGAATGACGCCATGGCAGCAATAATCAAATTAGGACCCCACCGGAAATCTGGTAGTGATCAGTTTGAAATCGGACGGTCGCTTCCCTCTGAGGGTTTAGGGAGCTTCCCTTCCTCGGTCAGCACTCGCCTATAAAGCAAAGTGACATTATCAAGCTGAAGTTGCAGGTGGTTATTGTTGGCTTTTGCCTCAGCTAGTTCTTTTGTCAGGCGTTCTATTTCGGTCACGGGTTTTGGCTGGCTTCCACAATGTAGTCGGATCAGCAATTGGCGAACCTAGCCCATGGTTGAATGGCTCCAATGGGGTATTCACCCCATCAAGTACGATGAGCAATGAAGTTCTTCCAAGCTCCTGACACTTCCAGGGTGATTAGGTATATAATTCCCCAAATTAAGACACCGCCAGCAGTGTTAGCCTTGCCAATCTCGGGTTGAGGTTCGCATACTTTGCGATGCCAACTTCAAGTTCCGAGGCGCTCGAGGCTGCGCGCATGAACCCGGAGCGCAGCCTGCGCACGGGACAAGGTTCGGCATTGCGGGGGATTCTGATCAATAGCGCGCTGGGTGGCGCGAAACTCGCGGCGGGGCTGCTGGGTCATTCCTACGCGCTGGTTGCAGATGCCTGCGAATCGTTTTCCGATGTCATGGGTTCCTGCGTCACCCTCTACGGCTTGAGGATCGCCGCCGAGCCTGCGGACAAAGTGCATCCTGCCGGGCATGGCCGGGCGGAGACACTGGCCTCGGCGATCACGGCGCTGGTGCTCGTGCTTGTGGGCGGTTTGATTTTCTGGCACGCCATGATCTCGCTGGGCGTGTCACGCCGTTCGCCCAATCCACTGACCTTGCTCGTCCTCGTCCCGGTGATCCTGGTGAAGGAATGGATGTTTCACTGGATGCGCACACGGGGAAAACAAATCGGGAGCCTGGCCGTGATTGCCGATGCGTGGCATCAACGCAGCGATGTGGTGACTTCCGTTGCCGCGCTTGCGGGCATCATCATCGCGTGGGTGGGCGGGCCGTCGTGGAGCCATGCCGATAGCTGGGCGGCGATGCTTGCGAGTTTGTGGCTGGTCGGCACCGGACTTTGGCTGCTGAGTTCTCCGCTCCACGAACTGATGGAAGGCTCGGTCGATCCCGAGCTGATGGCATATATATGTGAGATCAGCCGTGGTTGCCCGGGGATCAAAGGCATCGACAAAGTCTGGGTGCGCAAACTGGGTATGCGGCTCATGGTCGATTTACATGCGGAGGTCGATCCGGATATTTCCGTGCAGGAGGGGCATCGACTGGCGCATGAAATAAAAGATAAAATTCAGCATGACCTGCCGCAGGTGCTCGATGTGATGGTGCATGTGGAGCCGTACGACCCAACGAGAGATTTGCGTCCTCATCGGCCCCGGATTGGCGGGACGACATGAGCGCATTTCCTCCTGATTACATTCGCGCACATCTTGTCGCGCTGGGTTGCGATCCGACGCGGGTGGAGGAGACATTCATCCATTCTGGCGGAGCGGGCGGGCAGAACGTGAACAAGGTGGCGACCTGTGTGCAATTGCGTTACGCCCCGCGAAATATCCTCATAAAAATGCAGGAACATCGCACGCAGTCGTCGAATCGGCTCGCGGCATGGAAATTATTGGCGACGCAATTACAACGCGCTTGTGATGATGAGGCGCAGCAACGTCGTGCGGCGCGGGAATTAAAACGGAGACGAAACGCGCCCCGCCCGGGCTGGCTCAAGGCGCGCCTGCGAGACCTGAAGCGTGTGCGCGCAAAAAAGAAAAGTACGCGACGCGATGTAGCTGCCGAAGATTGAGCGGAAAAAATTCATCCTGACAACCAAGGGCACATGGCTAAACGATCTAAAAAAAAGAAGGCGTTGGATAACAACATTCCGTCGCCTGCGCCCAGCTTTCAAATACCGTTTTTGAATGTCTGGGTGTCCCTCCTGCTGGCCGTGGTGACTTTTTTAATCTACTGGCCCTCGCTCAAATCCGATCTGGTTTACGACGCACATATCGAAATTATCAGGGAAGGCTTTGTCACTTCTCTTTCCAATCTTCCCGCTGTTCTTACGTTGAAAGTATTGGGCATGAAGCTGATGCTTGGTGCTCGTCCGGGGCAGTTGCTCTACCTGATGCTTATCGCCGCTGTTAGTGGCAAACACGCGCTCGGCTATCACTTGTGCAGCAACTTGCTCCATGCGGCGAATGTCGCGCTGATGTATGTGGTTCTCAATCGTCTGATCGCCACGGAAATGGCGGGTTTGTACAAAAGTCACACTTTAAAAATTCAATTGGCGCTGGCGGCGGTCACGCTACTTTTTGCCCTGCATCCCATCGCGGTGGAATCCGTATCCGAGGTGAGTTACAGCTCGAGCCTTCTGGTGACGCTCTTTACTTTGCTGGCGTTGCTCGCGGCGATGGCTTTTCGTCCGGAGAATTTTAGAATGACGATGATAATGGGGGGCGTCGGCACGGTTTGCGTCTTCGCCTCGGTAACGTGCAAGGAATCAGGAATTGCCACGCCGTTTCTCCTCGGGGTTTACTGGTTCTTGTTTCGCCGTCAGGAGGCAAAGTTGCCCTGGTTTTTATTTTTGGGTGTCGCCATGATGGTGACCGCAGCCTTTCTGGCCGCTCGATTCAGCATGGCTCCCTCCGGCGGCGACCCTTTGGGTTATCTTGGCGGATCGTTCTCGAATGTCTTTTTGATCCAACCTTGTTTATGGGTTTTCATGATGGGCCAATTACTTTGGCCTGTGCATCTCTCGGCTGATTATGCGCAAGAGGACATGAAGGGGCTTTCGACGCTCTTCTCGCTGATAATTTTGACCGTGGTGTTTTCGCTGCAGGGTTGGCTGTCTTGGAAAAGCCGACTGGGAGCGCTTGGAGTCGCCGTTTATTGGCTGGGGTTGGCGACCGTTTCCAATCTCGTTCCACTTTACTGTCCCGTCGCGGATCGTTTTTATTATTTGCCCATGGTGGGGGTTGCGATGCAACTGCTGGCCTTATTCCTCATGACATTGAATTCCCGCTGGGGATATTGGATGGGGGTGGCGCCTTTGCTGGGTGTAATTCTGCCTCTCATCTTTCTCACCCTGACTCGTGAAGCAGTTTTCGCCAACGAATTTTCGCTTTGGACCGACACGGTTCAGGTCAGTCCTTTCTCCCCGATAGCTCACTACAATCTTGGTAACACTTTGGATAAACAAGGGAAGTTGGACGAGGCGATTGCCGAGTACCGCAAGGCCCTGAAAATTAATCCCGATTATGCCGAGGCCCATAATAACCTCGGTTATGTTCTTATGACAAAAGGAGAGGTGGAGAAGGGGATGAAGGAGTTTCAGGAAGTCGAGCGACTGAGGCCTGACCTAGCCAGGCAACTCCCAAAATAATCCTGCCCGGATTCTTTGCGGGCGAGGCGAGGGTGTCATCCCGGTAAAATCTACTTCTAGGAAGCTCAAAAGTGTTCATCCTAGGGATCAAGACCGCATGGCAAAACGATCCGGAAAAAAGAGGTTGCTCGATAACAAGACTCTGCCCTCTGCGTCCAGCTTCAAGGCTCCGCCGTTGAGTGTCTGGATGGCCCTGCTGCTGGCAGTGGTCGCTTCTTTAGTTTACTGGCCTTCGCTCAAATCCGATTTTGTTTACGACGCGCGCAGGGAAATTCTCCATGAAGGATTCATCACTTCCCTTTCCAACCTGCCCGCCGTTCTTTCGCTAAAAGTGCTGGGCATGAATCTGATGCTCGGAACTCGTCCGGGACAGATGCTTTACCTGATGCTTAACGCGGCGATTTGGGGCAAAGAACCATTCGGATATCACTTGAGCAGCAATCTTCTCCATGCGTCGAATGTCGTGCTGTTGTTCGCATTGTTACGCCGCTTGATCGCAACCGAAATAACAGGACTGACCAGAAATGGCATTTTGAAGGTTCAACTCGTGATGGCGGTTGTCGTTTTAATTTTCGCCCTGCATCCCGTCGCGGTGGAATCGGTCGCCGAGGTAAGTTACAGCTCGAGCCTCCTGGTGACATTCTTCACGCTGCTGGCGCTACTGGCGGCGACCTACTTTCGTCCGGAGAATTTTCGATCCGCGATGATGATCGGAGGTGTCGGCACGCTTTGCGCTTTTGCCTCGGTGACTTGCAAGGAATCGGGCGTTATGACGGTGACGCTACTCCTTGCTTACTGGTTTTTATTTCGCCGTCGGGAAGCGAAATTGCCGTGGTTTTTATTTTTAGGTGCCACAGGGATAGTGACGGCAGTCTTTTTGGCGGCTCGATTTCTTTTGGCTCCGCCTGCTCCGCCCGATCAGGCCCCATTGAGTTATCTTGGCGGATCGTTTCCCCAGGTCTTTTTGACCCAGCCTCGTTTATGGGTTTTCATGATGGGTAAATTATTTTGGCCGACGCAACTCTCAGCTGATTATACGCCACTTGATTCGATTGGATTCTCACTGCCTCTTTCACTGGCGATTCTTGTCGCGGTGATTTTGCTGCAAGTGTGGCTGGCTTGCAAAAGTCGGATAGGCGCTCTGGGCGTGGTTATCTATTGGTTGGGACTTGCGCCCGTTTCCAATTTCGTCCCGCTCTATTGTCCCGTGGCTGATCGCTTTTATTATTTGCCGCTGGCGGGGGTGGTGATGCAACTCCTGGCGTTGCTTCTCATGACATTACAATCGAGCCGGGGATTTTGGATGGCGATGATACTCTTCCTTTGCGCGCTCCCGCCCTTAACTCTTCTTACCCTGGCTCGCGAAGATGTCTTTTTCAGCGATTTTTCTCTATGGACAGAGACGCTGCAAGTCAGTCCTCTCTCCTCAATAGGCCACTACAATCTTGGCGCTTACTTTGCCGAAAAAGCGCAGATCGACGAAGCGATGGATCAGTTTCAAAAAGCCCTGAAAATCAATCCCGACATGGCTGACGCTCGCAACAACCTTGGTCTTGCCCTTTTTCAAAAAGGGCGGGTGGACGAAGCGATTTCTCAATATCAACAAGCCTTGAAGATAGCTCCGAAAATGGCCACTCCTCACTATAATCTCGGGATTGCTCTTTTTCAGAAAGGGCAGGTGGACGAGGCGATGTCCCAGTACATAAAGACACTGGAAATTAATCCCGGCCATATCGAGGCGCATGTCAATCTTGGCAATATTTATTTCAATAAAGGACAATTGGACGATGCATCAGCCCAATACCAAAAAGCCCTGGAAATTAATCCCAACCTGACTTTGGCTCACTACGATCTCGGCCTCGTTTTTTTTGGCAAAGGAGAGATGGAAAAGGCGCTGGTTGAGTTCCAGGCAGTCTTACAACTGGATCCCGACAATCAGGATGCGAAAAATAATCTGCCCAACGTGCAGGCTATAATAGCTCATGGAGCCCATAAATGAATGGCTTTTCAAGACCGGACGAAATCTGCTTCTAGGAAACTCAAAAGTGTTCATTCTGGCAACCAAGAGGCATGGCTAAACGATCCAGAAAAACGAAGGAGATCGAGCATAGCGTCTCATCGCGTGCGCTCAATTTTCAAGTGCTGCTTTTGAGGGCTTGGATACCGCTTCTGCTGGCTGCGGTGACATTTTTGGTTTACTGGCCATCGCTTGGATCGGGGTTTGTTTATGACGCAAACATAGAAATAATCGATGAAGGCTTTATCACGTCTCTCTCCAACCTGCCTGACGTTCTCTCGTTAAAAGTATTGGGCATGAATCTCACTCTCGGGGCTCGTCCTGGGCAGATGCTTTATCTCATGCTCAACGCCGCGATCTGGGGCAAGGAGCCATTCGGGTATCACTTGAGCAGCAATCTGCTCCACGCGGCAAACGTCGCGCTTTTGTTTGTGTTGTTACGCCGTTTAATTGCAACGGAGCTAACGGGCCTGGGCAAAAGCGATGTTTTGAAAGTCCAACTCGCGATGGCGGCGGTTACTCTGATTTTCGCCCTGCACCCGATCGCGGTGGAGTCTGTCGCCGAGATTAGTTTCAGTTCGAGTCTGCTGGTGACCTTCTTCACGCTGCTGGCGTTGCTCGCGGCGACCGCCTTTCGCCCGGAGCATTTTCAATCCGCGATACGGATGGGAAGCTTAGGTGTTTTTTGTGCGTTCGCCGCGGTGACCTCGAAAGAATCAGGCGTTACGACGGCGCTGCTGCTTACTGCCTACTGGTTTTTATTTCGACGCAAAGAAACGAAGTTGCCGTGGCTTCTGTTTTTGGGTTCCGCACTGGCAGTGACGGTAGCCTTTTTGGCGGCGCGATTCGTTATGGCTCCTCCCGGCCAGGAACCCTTGAGCTACCTGGGCGGATCGTTTTCGCAGGTCTTCCTGATCCAGCCCCGGTTGTGGGTTTTTATGATGGGCAAATTATTTTGGCCGACACAATTCTCGGTCGATTACACGCTGGAAAATGCGAGCGGAATTTCGACCTCCGTTGCGTTGACGATTCTTGCCGTGGTGATTTTGCTGCAAGGGTGGCTGGCGTGGAAGAGTCGAATCGGTGCGCTGGGAGTTGCGACCTTCTGGCTGGGATTGACGACGGTTTCCAATTTCATCCCGCTCTACCATCCGCTGGCCGACCGCTTTTATTATATGCCTCTGGCGGGAGTGACGATGCAATTACTGGCCCTGCTCCTCATGACCTTAAAATCGCAACGAGTATTTTTAGTCGCGGTCATACCCTGCTTCGTTGCGCTCCTGCCTTTGACTTTTCTCACCGTGACCCGCGAAGCTGTTTTCGCCAACGACTTCGTTCTGTGGACTGACACGCTGCAAGTCAGTCCTCTTTCCGAGACAGCCCATCATGGTTTTGGTTTGGCTCTTATGCAAAAGGGCCAGGTGGATGAAGCAATAACCCATTACCAAAAAGCATTGGAAATTCGCCCGGATATTGCCGAAGTCCACAGTAACCTTGGCTTGGCTTTTATGCAGAAAAGGCAGGTGGATGAGGCGGTGATTCAGTTTCAAAAGGCTCTGGATATCAATCCTCACATTGCCCGATTTTACAATAATCTCGGCATTGCCCTTGCACAAAAAGGACAAGTGGACGAGGCGATAACCCAGTTTCAAAAAGCCCTGGAAATCGATCCTAATTTGGCTGAGACTCACAGCAACCTCGGCACTCTTTTTGCGCAAAAAGGGCAAATGGACGAGGCGATGTCCGAGTTTCAAAAAGCCCTGGCAATCGACTCAAATAATGCCGACGCCCGTAACAATCTCGGCAATATATTTTTTCAAAAAGGGGAAGTGGACGAGGCGATTTCTCAATTTCAGGAAGTCTTAAGATCCAATCCTAACGATCTCAACGCGCAAAAAAATCTACTCAGGGCACAGCAAAAAGTTGCCCCCAAATGATCCCTTTGCAGGCAGGGTGCAATACATAATCTACTTTTAGGAAGCTCAAAAGTGTTCATCCTAGAGATCGAGACCGCATGGCAAAACGATCCAGAAAAAAGAAAGCGTTGGATCCCAACGTCTCGTCGCTTGCGCCGAGCACGAAAATACCGCCTTGGAGCGCCTGGGTGGCCCTTTTGCTGGCGGCGGTGGCCTTTGCGGTTTATTGGCCCTCACTCAAATCCGATTTTGTTTACGACGCGCGTATCGAAATTATTGAGGAAGGTTTTATCACCTCCTTTTCCAACATCTCAGCCGTTCTCTCGTTAAAAGTATTGAGCATGAATCTCACGCTCGGTGCCCGGCCGGGACAAATGCTTTATCTGATGCTCATCGCTGTCGTCAGTGGCAAAGAACCGTTCGGGTATCATTTATGCAGCAATCTGCTCCATGCGGCGAATGTGGCGCTGTTGTACATAGTGTTGTGCCGATTGATTGCAACGGAGCTAACGGGCCTGAACAAAAACGGCGTTCTAAAGGTTCAACTCGCGGCGGCGGTGGTCACTTTGGTTTTTGCCCTGCATCCTATCGCCGTGGAGTCGGTCGCTGAAATAAGTTACAGCTCAAGCCTGCTGGTGACGGTCTTTACTTTATTAGCCTTGCTTGCGGCGATGGCCTTTCGTCCGGAGAATTTCCGATCTGTGATGATCGTCGGAAGTGTCGGCTCCCTTTGCGCCTTCGCTGCCGTGGCTTCAAAGGAATCGGGCGTCACGACAGTGGCACTGCTCATCGTCTATTGGTTTTTATTTCGTCGCCGGGAAGCAAAAGGGCCATGGTTTTTGTTTATAGGTGCAGCGATGGCAGTGACGGTGGCTTTTCTGGCGGCACGATTTCTTTTGGCTCCGCAGGGGCAGGTTTCCCTGGGCTATCTTGGCGGATCATTCTTCCAGGTTTTTTGGGTTCAACCTCGTATATGGGTTTTCATGATGGCCAAATTGCTTTGGCCGGTACAATTCTCGGCTGATTATACGTGGGCGGATATCGAATGGCCTTCGACGCCACTGGCACTGGCGATTCTTGCCGTGGTGGTTTCGCTGCAAGGCTGGCTGGCTTACAGAAGTCGAATGGGCGCTCTTGGGGTTGCGATTTATTGGCTGGGGTTGGCGACTGTTTCCAACTTTATCCCTCTCAATCGTCCCTTGGCTGACCGCTTTTACTATCTGCCACTGGCCGGAGTGGCGATGCAACTGCTGGCCTTGCTTCTGATGGCATCGAAATCGAACCGGGGATTCTGGATGGCCGTGGTGCCTTTATTCGGCGCGATGTTGCCCCTGACTTTTCTTACGCTGACTCGCGAAGATGTTTTCGCCGGCGACCCTTCTCTTTGGGCTGACACGCTGCAAGTCAGTCCTCAATCCTCGATAGCTCACAACGGCGTTGGCAATGTCCTTGCCCAAAGAGGTGAAGTGGACGAGGCGATTGTCCACTACCAAAGGGCTGTGAAAATCGACCCCAACTTTGCCCGGGCACGAAGCAACCTCGGCATTGCCCTTGTCCAAAAAGGGGAAATAGACGAGTCGATCATCCAGTTCCAAAAGGCCCTGGAAAGCGATCCCAACCTGGCCGAAGTCCACAACAACCTTGGCGCTATTTTTTGTAAAAAAGGAGAAATGGACGAAGCCATCGTTCAGTTTCAAAAGGCACTGGCCATCAACCCGAATGCGGCCGACGCTCACAGCAACCTGGGCAATATCCTTGCGCAAAAAGGAGAGAGGGACGACGCGATTGCCCAATACCAAATGGCCTTGGCCATCAACCCCAACATGGCTGAAGCCCATAACAATCTTGGCCTGACTCTTTCCCAAAAAGGGCAGATGGACGAAGCGATAAGCCATTACCAAAAGGCCCTGGAAATCAATCCCAACAGCGCCGAACCCCGCCACAACCTGGGCATTGCTCTTTTTAAAAAAGGGCAGGTGGATGAGGCGATTGCCCAGTACCAAAAGACCTTGGAAATCGATCCTAATTGTATCGAGGCTTACAATAGTTTGGGCATTGCCCTGATACAAAAAGGGCAGGTGAACGAGGCAGTGGCCAAATTTCAGGAAGCCATTCGACGGAAGCCCGATTATATCGATGCGCAAAAAAATCTAGCGAGAGCGGAAGCCATGCTCGGGCAAAAGAAAAATCAGAAATAAACGGTGGGTAGCCATCGCTGTCCCAGCGACGGTCGGAAAAGAATACAACTTCACAATTCACCGTCGCAGGGACAGCGACGGCTACCTTGAAAACCCTGCTTTGCTTGCGACTTGGGAAGTATTCCTAAGCCTGCATTGCCAGGCCATACCGTTTCGTAACGACCACCCAATCCACAACATTCCATAGAGCGGAGATGTAATCGGAGCGGACATTATGATACTTGAGGTAATAGGCATGTTCCCACACATCGATGCCGAAGAGCGGGTATTTCCCAACGGAAAGCGGGCTGTCCTGATTGGGGGTGGTCATGACGGAGAGCTTCTTGGCGTGATCGAGGACGAGCCAGACCCATCCGCTACCGAAAAGACCGTTGGCGGCCGTGACACATTCATCCCTGAATTTTTCAAAACTGACGAAGGTGTTACAAATGGGCATGGTCAGATCGCCTGGCGGAAAGCCGCCGCCGTGGGGTGAAAATGTTTGCCACATAAGCGAATGATTGTAGTGGCCTCCCCCGTTGTTACGCACGGCGGTGCGGATGGATTCCGGCACAGCGGAAAGATTTTTAAGCATCTCTTCCAGGTTGGTCTTTTTGGCCAGGGAAGGCACCTTGGCCACCGCTTCATTCAACTTGGCGACATACGCGGCGTGGTGCTTGGTGTAGTGAAGCTCCACGGTTTGGGCGTCGATCATGGGCTCCAATCCTCCATAGCCATAAGGCAAGGGCGGCATTGTATAAGGTCCCGTTGGCGGTGGCTCGGGCGCGGCGGGGGTGGCTCCGGGCATGACGAGCACGCTCGAATTTGTGTCTGCCGCCTGGGTGGAAAATTGTGCGAGAGACGTTCCCAGGGTGGCGGCAGCGAGGGTTTTGATGGCTTGACGGCGCGTAGTTAGCATAAGGGTCTCCAGTAAAGGTTGAATTGGGTTGGTCTAATTTAACAATCTGTTGGCATCGTGTAAACTGCTTCCTGCACTAACGTCCCCACTGAACCGTGATCAGTTCCGCGCCTTCGCCGAGCGGTTCGAGGTTATAACTTTCTTCGCTGGCGGGTACGAGCCAACTGTCGCCTCGTTTGAAGGTATGGTCATCGATCTTGAGTTCGCCCTGGGCAAGAAAATGGTACTGGAAACTGGTTTGGTCGCTGGTCCAGACACGATATTCCCCCGGATAGATGAAGGCCCGCTCCACGGTAAAGTGGGGGCATTGCAGGACGCGTTCACCGTGAGGCTGCACAAATTGCGGTTCGTGATCGTTGAACCGGATCGAGGCGAGCGCCTCCTCGCGATGGAGCGCCCGGGATTTTCCGTGTTCATCCACGCGGCCCCAATCATCCACGCGATAGGTCGTGTCGGAATTTTGCTGGATTTCGAGAATAACGCTTCCGGCTCCGATGGCATGGACGCGCCCGCTGGGTAGAAACATCACATCGCTTTGCTGGGGATGGAGATTGTGGAGAAGGTTGGGCAGATCGGGTGTGCCGATGGCTTTCTCAAACTTTTCCCGGTTGACGCCTTTTTTTAGGCCGACATAAATTTTTGCCTCGGGCGTGGTCTCGAGAAAATACCACATCTCCGTTTTCGGTTCGCCACCCTGGCCCGGCTGGGGATGTACCTGGACGCTGAGCTTGTCCTGGGCATCAAGCAGTTTGATCAGGATGGGGAACCGGGCCAGATCGGGCGCACGGGTGCCGAAAACCTCAATGCGTTTTTCCAGCCAGAGCGTGTGCAGATTATATCGGCCTTCCGTTTTTGCGCCCGGCCCGGAAAGAACATCGCTGCATGCCTCGGGACGGTCGACCACTTCCCAGCTCTCGCCGATTTTTTTCCCTTCCGGCAGAGTGCGGTTAAAGAGACTCTTCAGGTTGTGGCCGCCCCAGATACGTTCCTGATAAATCGGTTTAAAAAAATAAGCGTTCACGGTCTTAAAAAGATGACGGTACCGGGCTGGACATTCAATTCCTTTGCGGCTGATCCCTGGTTCTTCGCGATTTCTAGCAGCCCGCCGCTGCTATAGAGCAGGATCAGCCGGCCTTTTTCAATATCGCCGTAAGTCTTCACCAGCGGCCCGGAATAGTTTTCTTTTCCAACCGAGATTTTAACCAGGTTCCCCTCCTTTAATTTTGGTGCCAGGTCGTTGGTGGCACGCAGATTCAGGACCACGTTGCCGTAGCGGTCGATATGCATGACCTGGACGGAAATAACCCCGCCAGCCAGCGAAGGATCCTTGACCGGAAGCAGGGTCATCAACTTGGAGGAAAGAGGTGTGCCAAGTTTATCGGGGTCAGTGCCCGCAGCAAGATGCGCCGCCACGGGCCCGAAAATATCGCGACCATGGAAAGTATGAGAGGTGGCACCGGAACGGAAATAGGCGGGCTTGTCGAGTTTCCAAGCCTTGCTGAAGCCTTCGCGGTCAATGACGTTGGTAAGAAGGCCGTTATCGGGACCGACGTAGAATTTCCCCTTGCCGGTCTCGACCAAAATCGGATCGCGTTCCGTGCCAACTTGCGGATCGACCACCGCGACAAAAATGGTTCCGGCGGGAAATTCCTCGGACGACTGATCGAGAAGATAAGCTCCCTCGGCCACGTTGAAGGGCGTCACCGTGTGGGTGAGATCAACGAGACGCGCGTTCGGATCGATGGTCAAAATCGCGCCCTTGAGTTGCGCCACATAAGGGTCTTCCCAGCCGTAGTCGGTGAACAGTGCGATCACCGGATGGACGGGTGCGCTGCGCGAGGTGGAGGTAAAAATACCAAGCATGGCGATGACAAGGGCAGTAAAGCCGAGATGACCAATGAAGCGTGAAGTCGGCATAGCTATTAAGCGGAACCTATTTTTGACGAACGACCAAGCGAAAAATGCGCAAATTCTTTAAGGGGATTGTTTAAAATACACGGTATTGTAAGACTTGGAACATGGATGGCAAACAAGCCGGTAAAGAAAGTCTGGCCAAGGGAATGAATGCCCGCGGTTGGTTTTTAGGCCACATTGATGCCATGGAAGGCAGGGTTCTTCCCGTCGCGCTCGTTCTTTGGGTCGTGATGATCCTGGCCTATTTGTTCTACGCCGTTACCGGCAGCATTCTTTGCGAGATCAAGCAGTGGGCGACGCCTTCCTGGTTGCCTCGCGATTGGTATCTCAACCTGCCGCCCGACTCGCGGCTTCTGTTCGATAGCCTGTCGGGAATCGCTGCGCGGTTTGTCGATTTGCACCTACTGGCCTTTGTCTTGCGTCCCTGTGGGTGGGCCTTGATGGCGTACGGCCTTGCCCGGATTGTTTGCGATCTGCGTCTGCCGCTCTTTTGGACGGTCAGCATGTTCCTGGCATTTCTCTACGGATTTCATCAAAACTTTGTGGCAGGGGAATGGTATTTTTTTACGATTGAGTCGAAGGTTCCGGCCTACGGATTTGTTTTTCTCGCCCTGTCGTCCCTGATGCGGGATAGGCGGTCTGAAAGCGCGTTTTTCATGGGGCTGGCCACCTCGTTTCATGTTCTCGTCGGCGCATGGGCGTTCCTGGCGTGGCTATTTGTGCAATTAGTCGATCTGATTCAGGGAAAAGTGCGCCTGCCGGAGGTGTTGAAAAGTTTGTGCTGGTACCTGCCAGCCGCTTCCTTCGGCCTCTTTGCGATTATTTCCAATTTGCTGGATAATATGCGGCATGGACAGCTGGCGCATCCCGGATTGCCGGAAGCTTCCTACATTTACGTTTTCGCCCGGCACCCTCATCACCTTAGCCCGTGGGAATGGCCCGAGGCATCTTTCTGGCTCCCCTTTTACTTTGGAGTTCTCATTTTGTTCGGCTGGCTGGGATTCGGGAAGCGCTGGATTTCGCAGGAGGAGAAGCTTTCCCGTTTGAGCAGGTTTCTTGTCGGGGCCATGTTGATTTTTGGAGCAGGCTTGATCATCGCCTGCTTTGATCACAACGGGCATCTGCTGAAATATTACTGGTTTCGCCTGGGAAGCTCGATGGTGCCATTCGGGCTTTTGCTGATACTTGCGCGGCTGGCTGCTGTCTATGTTTGGCCCAGGTGGGGACGGTGGCACAGCGCCGCTTACGCGGTTCTTGCCATTGCTCTCTGCGTGGTCTCTGCCCGCTTTGTGATTGCCGCGCACCATCAGATGTCGGAGAAAGAAGAACCGATCTATGCATGGATTAAATCACATACGTCGCAGGATGCGATTTTCTTTGTGGAACCCATGGACCAGGATTTTAATTTGAAGGCTGAGCGCGCAATTGTGGTTACGATCAAGAATGTCCCCACGCGTGATCAACTTCTCTACGAATGGGCCTACCGGCTTCAGGACGAATGTGGTCCCGCCCCCTTCAATAAATTTCAACAACTGATGGACGATTTGAGCAGGGGATATTATTCGCGCACCACTGATCAGGTGCGATCCGTGGCCCGAAAATACGATGCTTCCTATTGGGTCACGCGGACAAGTCAGCATCTCGATTTACCCATCGTCTTTCAAAACGCGGATACGGTCGTTTACGATTGCCGTTGAGCAGCGGAGTTGACGGGTTATGCCATTTCTCAATTGAGCTTAGTCTTAGACTCTCAAGCGGAAATCATTTTACGTCCGCCACCAAGCGAAAAATTCATGTTCAGTGCGAACCGCCCGCCAGGGTTTCCAGGCGTTTTCGTTGCTCGTCGGTGTAATGCCATCGGGTGCTTTTCAAAAATTGGCGCACATAGTGAGTGGTATCCGATCCGGGACCAAGGCGCTCAAGCGTCGAAATGGCTGGATCAAGGGACATTTCATCCCCATGCGCCAGTACCAAGACGATCCCGCCATAAGCCAGATTTGGATCGGAACCCTTCAATGCCCATAGTGCGATGGGCAATTCATCATCCGTCCATGGGAGGTAATTGAAGGGACCGAGAAGATCCCATCCATCGCCGTTTGCGTGTGTCTGAATTTCCTGCTCAAGGGCAGGGATGGCTGACTTGGGATCGCACCGAAGCCAGTAAAGAAATAATCCCGCCTTGATCGTGTCGTTCCAAGTGCTCCCATTTTTTCGATAAAAATCCAAAACATCCGGCAGCAGCACGGGAGATCCAAAACATCCGATGACCGAAATGATGATGGAAGCGGGTAACTTTCCTTCCCGGAGTTTCGATCTGAAAAGCGAATCGAATTGAGGAAGCGGCATCGGTTGAACGGAGGGCAGGAAAGTGGACGCGGGATAATTGTCTTCCCAAAACCGCGAATTTGGACGCTGAAACTCCTCGATGATCCTGGGCCGTGCTTCGTCGGGCTTGATTCCGACCAGGGCGATCAAGGCATTGATATTATTGGTTGGCGGCCCGGCTTCACGTCGAACCAAGGGAAGGAAATCGGAGCTACCCCATTTGTCCCAGTTATCCATCAATTCCTTGACGTGATTGGCGGGCAACTTCAATTGATGTGCGGCCAGGGCGGCACGAGCCTTGCCCCCATCTGAATCAGGGTCGCCTCGATTTTTGCCCCTACTTTCCTCAAAAGCCATCCACAGGTCTTTTGTGGCATCGATCACTTCCTGCCTGGCCACGCGCTCAACCTCGCCGCGATCTTCTACGGCTAAAACATGGAACAATTTGAGTTCCCCATATAGTTTCACTCCATGTTCGTCCATATTCAATTTTTCCGCCTGGACTTCGGCCAGAATCTGGGCGGCTTCCACAGTTGGATCGGGTGCGGCAAAAAGCCCTTCTTTTACCCAGTCCAAGGGTGCATGGCGGCTCGGATCCAGCAGGCTGATCAAGGCGGCGCGTGCGGCTGGAGTTTGGAGGTAACCCAGTTCCGAGATTTCTTTCCGAGCGGAAGAACCATCTGCGCCAATTTTTTGAAGCACCCCGGTGATAATTTGTTTTTCCTTATCGGCACTCAATGAAGTGATCGTGATTGTGATCTTCTGGGAGACTAGGGAGGCTGATTCAGCATAGAGAACGTAAACGCCCGGCTGATCGAAGCGTACCGTGTCATTCACCGGCAGAGTCAGGGTATAAGGGCCTTTGGTCAAATCATGCAAAATGCGTGCCCAGTCGAAAAGAGGAGGAAATAAAGGGTGGTACCACTTAAGCGGATCGGGCGCGGCATTGCCTTTTTCGTCCAACGCATGAAAAATCGCAGGCGGCTCATCAAGAGTGCCATAATAACTCCCTACAAGACAGGAGATCTTGGGGTCATCGTTGGAATAATCGAGCGTCGCGTCGATTTGTTCGCCCTGAAAAAATTCTGTTTTAGGCAGGGTCAGCTTGAGATGAAGCGCGGGAGGTTGCTTACCGCGAAGTTCCTGCCATTTGGAATCGGGAGTAGCTTGGGCGTAAAGAAAGCACGATCCGATCACCGCAAGCGCAACCCCCATCCAGCCAGCCATCGGGAAAAACCGCATGGAGGAGTCTGGGAGATTTAGGTAGGACACAGCAATGGCGAAATTGTAAAAAATTTGTCAGGGAGTTTGCCAAAGATGATGGAGGGCCAAAGCAGGCAAAAACAAAAAGCCCCCTTCACCGTTCAGTGAAGGGGGCTTTAAGTGCGAATCGCAGTCTAGCTTAACTGCATCCAAGACTCGCGCCGCAATTCAGGCAGGTGGCGCAGGAGCCGGTGTGCTTGATCTTGGAGGAGCCGCATTCAGGGCAGGTGAGGCCGTCCTTGAACCGGATCACGAGTTCACTCGAATCGGTCTCGATGGTCGTCGTGCCCCCCATGCGCTTGTGGGCGGAAATTGTGGGGGAATCCTCCGCCACGGGTAACTCCGCGATCTGCTTATTCAGGTTTTTTTTTTCGATCTCCTGGATTTCCTTGATGGGAAGTTCCTGCTGTCCCGCGTTCGGACTATTGGCTTCGCGATAACCCTGGATGAACTGGTTGCCGAGCCAGCGGAAGATGTAATCCGGGATCGACTTGGCAATCTGGATGTCGGGGTTGCGCGTGAAGCCGCTCGGTTCAAAGCGCGAATGGGCGAATTTTTTGACCATGGCTTCGATGGGCACGCCGTATTGCAGGGAGAGCGAAACGAGGGTGCCGATGGTATCCATCAGGCCGCCAATCGTGCTGCCTTCCTTCGCCATCGTGATGAAGAGCTCGCCCGGCTGCTTGTCGTCGAAGAGACCGACAGTGAGGTAACCTTCGTGACCCGCGATGTCGAACTTGTGGGTGATCGAGATGCGCGTGTCGCTCATGCGGCGGCGGATCGGCTTGGCCATCGGCGCGATGGTGGCGATGGTTTCAGCGACCTTTTCCACGCCGCCCATGTCCTTCGTCTTTTTCGTGTTGAGCGGGGCCGAGCGTTTCGAACCATCGCGATAGATTGCAACCGCCTTCAGGCCGAGTTTCCACGCCTCGATGTAGGTCTGCATGATGTCCTCCACCGTGGCGGTGTTGGGCAGATTGACCGTTTTCGAGATGGCGCCCGAAAGGAACGGCTGGGCCGCGGCCATCATCTTGATGTGAGCGCGATAATGGAGCGAGCGTTCGCCCTTGGCGGGCTTGAATGCGCAGTCGAAGACGTGAACGTGTTCCTCCTTGAGATGCGGAGCGCCCTCGATGGTGTCGTTCTTGTCGATGTAGGCGATGATTTCATCCACCTGGCTCCCCGTATAGCCGAGCTCCTTGAGCGCACCGGGAACCGTCTGGTTGACAATCTTGAGCATCCCGCCACCGGCGAGGAGCTTGTACTTGACCAGGGCGATGTCGGGTTCGATGCCGGTGGTGTCGCAGTCCATGAGGAAACCGATCGTGCCGGTGGGCGCGAGAACGGTGACCTGCGCATTGCGGTAGCCATGTTCCCTGCCTTTGACCAGGGCGTTTTCCCATGCTTTGCGAGCCGCCGTGCGGATCGTGGCGGGAGCGGCGGGATCGATGTTGTCGCATGCTTCTAGGTGACGCTCGATGACTTCGAGCATCGGCTTGACGTTATCGTCTGCGAGCGGTTTTTCGACTCCGGCGCAGCGGGCATTGTGATAGCCCGGGAACGGCCCGGTGGCGGAGGCGATTTCGGCGCTGACTTCATATGCATGGCCGGTCATGAGCGACGTGATGGCCCCGGCGAGGCCGCGGCCTTCATTGGAGTCGTAGCCCTTGCCGTAGCTCATGATGAGCGAGCCAAGATTGGCGAAGCCGAGGCCGAGCGTACGGAAGATGTGCGAATTCTCGGCAATCTCGGCGATGGGATAGCTCGCGTTATCGACGATGATTTCCTGCGCGGTGATGTAAATGCGCACCGCCGCCTTGAAGCGCTCGACGTCGAAGGAACCATCGGTCTTCTTGAACTTCATCAAGTTGAGCGAGGCGAGATTGCACGCCGTGTTATTGAGGAAGAGATATTCCGAGCACGGATTGGTCGAGTGCTGCCGGTCGGTGCCCTTGCAGGTGTGCCAGCCGTGAATCGTGTCGTCGAATTGCATGCCGGGATCGCCACAAATCCAAGTGCCCTCGGAAATGCTGCGGAGCAAATCCTTGGCCCGTTTCTTTTCGCATGGCTTGCCGTCGCGGACGTTCTTCGTCCAGAAATCCTGGTCCTGGATCGCCGCGTTCATGAATTCATCGCTGGCGCGAACCGAGAGATTTTCGTTCTGGTACATGATCGAGCCATAGGCGTCGCCATTGTAGGAACCGTCGTAGCCCTGCTCGATGAGCGCCCACGCTTTCCGTTCTTCCTTCTGCTTGGCGAGGATGAATTCCTCGATGTCGGGGTGCCAGTCCTTGAGCGTGTTCATCTTCGCGGCGCGACGGGTCTTGCCGCCGCTCTTCACCACGTTGGCGATTTGATCATAGACCTTGAGGAAGGAGAGGGGGCCGCTGGGACGTCCGCCGCCGCTCATCTTTTCGCGCGTGGAGCGGATGGTGGAGAGATCGGAGCCGGTGCCCGAGCCGAACTTGAAGAGCATCGCCTCCGAGCGGGCGAGATCCATGATCGATTCCATGTTGTCATCGACCGACTGGATGAAGCACGCGCTGCCCTGCGGATATTCGTACTGGGTCGCCGCGCGTTCGGTCTTGCCGGTCTGGCGATTGAAGAAGTAATTGCCCTTGCCGCTTTCGCTACCGACCCCGTACTGATGATAGAGACCGACATTAAACCAGACAGGCGAATTGAAGGCACCGTGCTGATTGACGCAAAGCCAGGTGAGTTCGTTATAGAAAACTTCCGCGTCCTGCTTCGATTTGAAGTAGCCGTCCTTCATCCCGCAATCGGTGATGGTGCGCGTGACGCGATGGACGAGTTGCCGGATCGATGTTTCGCGGCCTCCCTTGTAGGGATCGGTGCCGTTGGAAATGTCGCCGTAAAAATATTTCGAGACGGCGATCTTGGTGGCGAGAACGCTCCAGCTTTTGGGCACTTCGACATTTTCCTGCTTGAAGATCGCCTTGCCCGAATCGTCGTTGATCTCGGCTGTCCTCTTTTCCCATTCGATTTCGTCGTAGGGATGCACACCGGGCTTGGAGAAAACAGGCTGGAAGGTCAATCCATTCTCCTTGTACTTCGGCTTGGAGGTCTCCCCGGCAACAACCGCAGCGGCGTGAATGCCCGCGGTACTCGACCCGCCCGAGCTACTACTCGGGGTCTCGGAAGGAATCTCTTCGGTACGGTTGCGGGTGCTGGGAAGGACGGTTGTTTTCATAGGGCAATTAGGAGGTCAGGAATGGCTTGGTGCGACTGCTATCCAGTAGCCGATCTCTACCGTATAAGGTAGCATGTCGCGGGGTCAACTACTACTGATTGTGGTTAGGGTGGTCAATGAAAAATGCGAAAAACAGGTGATTTTTGTGCAAATATTTTTGAGCGAAGAGGGCCATGAGAGGAGAGACGAAAAAAGCCAGGGGAAGAGATCGTGAAATAATGCGCGAATATACATGCGTATAATAAAGCCGCAAGCACAATTTTGCACAATATCTTGGATACGCTTTGATCTCTTGGGTGTAATTGGGTAGCCCGCGATCGCCGAGCGCGGGAATTTTCCGCACCGTCGCCCGGCGGTCGACGGCTACCTCCGAAATGCCCCGGGCTTTCTACCCGTCATCCCGAGCGGAAGTGAGCCGTAAAGCCTGTTTGAACGCAACGTCAACCCGAACTGAAGTCGAGGGATATGGCTCGAACTTGGGCTAAGTTTGAGAGTTAGCAAAAGACTTGATGCCCCGTAAGAGCTTTTGTTTTTCGCATGAGCGACAAGCGGGAATTCCTTCTGGTGCTTGGAAATTTTGTGACGTCATTTTCACGTTGGGTTTATCAAGCCATGTCCTTCGACTCCGTCTCGGGTAAACTTTGCCCCTCGACCTATACATTTCGTCTCGGCTCCGCTCAGGATGACGGATTGATTTTGCGGGGCTTTCTACCCGTCATCCCGAGCGGAAGTGAGCCGCAAAATCTGTTTGAGCGCAGCGTCAACCCGAACTGGAGTCGAGGGATATGGCTCGAACTTGGACTAGGTTAAAAAGGTAACAAAAGACTTATTGGTTCGTAAGGGCTTTTATTTTTTCGCATGAGCGACAAGCGGGGGTTTTTCTGATAGTTGTAACTTATTTTAGTAACCCTTAAGGTCTAGGCATGCGTGAGACCAGCCTTGATCAGGTTGGTTGGGCTTAGCTGGAGCAACGACTAAAAATGATTAAGAAACTAGTCCTTTATCTAATGTTAGCCTGCCCACTCTTAGGAGTTCAAGCAGTGGACTCGGTTCTTACGCTTGAACAGGCGAGAGAGGTGTTGAGAACAACACCGCCAAATCGATATTACATGTTCGCGGATTCTGTTGTTAAAAGCCCCGAGAATTTGAAGAGAAAAAAGACGTTTAATGACCAGATGGCGGCGATTCTGCGTCTCGGTGCAGATCCTAAATCGGCTGATCCCATGGATGTTGAACTATTGATACCTTATCTGGGCTATGCGACTACGGGAGATGGGTTTTTTGTGACACCGCTTCATCCCATGGGATTGGATAAAGCTAAAAGAACCTTCCCAGTCTTTACCATCATCCTGGCAATTCCTTCAGCAAAAACAGCATTATTAAACTATTGTCTGAATTCGAAAAACCTAAGGCAATACCGGCTCGGTGCTTTCTTGGTGCTTAGGTATGCTGATCCTGAAGGATTCAAAAAAAATATCTCCATAGTTAATAATAGTTCTCCCACAGCAGCGAAAACGTAAAAGAATATCTAACTGGAATAGAGAACGATCAAATTCCTTTCGAAGGAGATGTTATGGTGGAGTAGATGGCTATAGATAGAGCGAGTTGAGCAGAGATTTAGCCTCTGCTGCATCTATTTAAATCGAAGATAGCACGTCCATACCCCCATGCGATTGGGCATGGAGGCCGTGTCAGTGATTTCCGAGCCAGACATGGGAAATGTAGAGCTCCTTGCTCCGGCCTACGCCACGCCAGCGTCCTGGTCGGCTTCGAGGAAGCCGTGCAGATGGCGGATACGGGTCGGGTGCCGCATCTTGCGGAGCGCCTTCGCCTCGATCTGGCGAATACGTTCGCGGGTGACACGGAACTGGCGGCCCACTTCCTCCAGCGTACGGGAATAGCCATCGACCAGGCCGAAGCGTTGTTCGAGCACGGCGCGTTCGCGTTCCGTGAGAGTGTCGAGCACGTCGCGGATTTTTTCCTTGAGGAGCGCATAAGCGGTCATCTCGGAGGGGTTCTCCGCCGATTTGTCCTCGATGAAATCACCAAAAGTCGTGTCGTCGCTATCGCCCACCTGCGCCTGAAGCGAGATCGGCTGCTGGGCCATGCGCAGGACAGCACGGACGCGCTCGACCGGCAGGCAGATTTCCTCGGCTACTTCCTCGGGAGTGGGTTCGCGGCCGAATTCCTGCACCAACTGCTTCTGCACGCGCATCAGCTTGTTGATCGTCTCGATCATGTGCACCGGAATACGGATGGTGCGGGCCTGGTCGGCGATGCTGCGGGTGATGGCCTGGCGGATCCACCAGGTGGCATAGGTCGAAAACTTATAGCCGCGGCGATACTCAAATTTTTCCACCGCTTTCATCAGGCCCATGTTGCCTTCCTGGATGAGATCGAGGAAGGAGAGACCCCGGTTGGTATATTTCTTGGCGATGGAGATGACGAGGCGAAGATTCGCCTCGACCATTTCGGTTTTCGCCTTGTGCGCCTTGCGGAGCCATTCCATGAGGTGGTGATGATCCTCGTGGAAACGGGGCAGGGGCATGCGAACCTGTTGTTCGACATCCTGGAGCTTCTGTTCGAGCTCCTTGATATGCGAGGCGGTTTCGCGGCTGCGGCTACGCGATTTGTGAAGCTTTTCCAAGTGGCGTTCCGCATCGACCATTTCCATGTGGTGATGCTCGCAAACCGCGACAAATTCCTCGGTGACCTTTTGCTTGTAATAGAAGCGGATGAAAAGTTTCTGGAGAGCGGCGTCGGCTTTTGCGAATTCCTTTTCCGCCTTGGTCAGCGCGCTCTTGTTGGACTTGGCGCGGACGATCTTGGCGTAGGCGTGGTCGGCTTTCTGGTTGGCGGCATCGACGCTGCGAACGAGCGCCTTGAGCGTCGCGAGATATTTGTCGCGGCTGTCGATCTTCTTGTCCTGGATGACGCGGTCGAAACGCTCGCGGCCCTGCTCCAATTTACGGGCGAGATTGAGATATTCGCGCGCGGTGAAACCAAAACGGTTCAGGTGCTTTTGCACCATGCTCTCGGCGTCCTCAATGCGCTTCGAAATTTCGACTTCCTGCTCGCGGGTGAGGAGAGGCACCTGGCCCATCTGCTTGAGATACATCCGGACGGGATCGTCGAGGATGTCGAGCTTGGCGTCGGTTTTCTCCTCGTCGGAAAGTTCTTCCTCGGTGCCAGCGGCGGTCTGCTTGTAACGGTCAACCTCGGAGGCGTCGATGACGTCGATCTCGAGATTGCGCAGGAACATGATGATCGCTTCGAGTTCCTCGGGATTATTGACGCTCTCGGGAATCGCCTCGTTGAGATCGTCCCAGGTGAGGTAACCCTGATCCTTGGCCAGCTTGACCAGGTCACGCAGCCGTTCCTGGCGCTCGGGTTGACCTGTCCATACCGCCTGAACTCCCTTGTTATCCTTGTCTTTTTCCGTCAAGGCACGTGAAGGCGCGGCTAGGGTCGATTGGATCTCAGGCTTGGTCTTGGCAGGAACCTTATGACCATTTTTGTGGCCATTCTTTTGCGCCTTCTTCAACGGGGCAGGGGATGCCTTGGTTGCGGCGCGCGCGACGGGGTGACGGTGATTCTTGGGCGATGATTTCGGAGTGATGGATCGGCTCGATTTGGGCATAAGGCAATAGGGGAACGGTGGAGGACGAAGAACTCTACAGCATCCTACAGAGAATGCCTCGGGTCAAGCAGTTCTTTAAACTTATTAGAAATATCCTCTGGCCTAAATCAAGCTGTCATCCCGAGCGGCGGCGAGTCAACGGCTGAAGCTTACGCAACCCGTCATCCCGAGCTTGTCGAGGGATCAGACACGTAAACGATAATCGATACGTTGAACGGCTTAAATTTTGTTAACTTTTCGTGATTCTCCAGTCTTTGGAGTACATGGAAACGCGTCTGATCCCTCGACAAGCTCGGGATGACAGGTTTTTTCCCCTTGTTTCCCCTCGTTCCCAAGTTGCACTTGGGAACGCACAGGCTGGGGTCATTTCATTGCCGATTTCGACGCCTTCATGCCAGAGGGGATCGGCGCGAAATGAGATTTCGCGGGAGCAGGGAATGTTCCCAAGTACAACTTGGGAACAAGAAGAAAATCGTTAATTGTACCTGTCCCCTTTTTCCCTAAGCATTGGCCTCATTTTCAATGTCTCCGATGAATGATAATCCTCCGCGCCAATGCTCTGTTGATAGAGCATTAGGCGATTGAGCATGCTCAACGGACACTCCTATAAATGAGCAAAAAACCTTTCCTCCTTCTTGAAGTGTATTAAGGCTACTTCCCTCATGCCGAGGAACTGCCACCGAATATTGATAGGATACGCCTCGATAAAAAAGAGGTTGATCAAATTTAACCAATGCCTGGCCGCCTCGATCATCTAAATTTATTTTCACTAAATCACCGGAAAATGGTCTCCAGTTCAATGATTCCCCAAGATCCCAAGGATCGCTGAGCGTAACGCAAATACGTGAATTTTTCATAGGCTCAATAATCATCAACATTCAAAACTTTTGCCGGGGACAGGAAAAGGGGAACAGACATGTCTTCACTTTTCTTTTTTCAGTACATTTAGCGTGAACAGGCTCTGGTATCTTACGGCAATCTCTGCCCGCGTGTTGCGACGAGAATCCGGTACCAGCTTTCCCGATCCAATGTGATCGTATCGGCTTTGGCCGCTTCCTTGATCGCCTCGGGACGAGTCGTGCCGATGATCGGAATGATTCCGCTGGGATGACGCATCAGCCATGCCAGGACGATAGCCAGCGGCGTGACGCTGTAAGCCTGGGCGATGTCGGCCAAAACCGGGCGCAGTCGCTGGACGATTGCTGCGGTAGCCTCGTCGGCGGGGAGATCGGCTTTGTCGTTGAACGCCGCCGCCAGGCGTCCGCCCGCAAGCGGCGACCACGCCATGGGCGTCATCTTTTTTTCGAGACATTGATCGAGCGTACCGTCCTCGAAAGTCGCCAATCGCAAAAGATGAATCTCGACCTGGTTGGAAACGAGGGGGAAGGGGACGGCCTTTTGCAGTGCGTTGACCAGGGACGGCCTGAAATTGCTCACCCCGAAGTAACGCACCTTGCCCGCCTTTTGGATGTCGATCAAGGCCGCCGCAATATCCTCGGGATCGGCCAGCCAGTCGGGCCGGTGCAATTGATAAAGGTCGATCCGTTCCAGCTTCAAACGCTGCAGCGATCCGTCAATGCATTGCCGGATATAATCACCGCTGAAATCATAGCGTTGCGGCGCGCCCTTCGGTTCATCTTCCCACCGGATGCCGCACTTGGTCGCAACGACCAGCCGGTCACGCCACTCGGGATGCCGGTCAAGCGCGCGGCCATGAATCATTTCGCATGTGGTATCGCCATAAATATCGGCGTGGTCGATGAACGTGTAACCAGCTTCCACGGCGCTTTCGAGCGAGCGGATGCCGCGTTCGATGGCTGCCTCATCAACTTTTTCCTTGTCCCAACTTCCGGAAATGCGCATGGCGCCGTAGGAGAGCCGGGTGACTTGAAGATCGGTGGGACCGAGAGGGATTGTTTTCATAAATTAAAAAATAAAAGTGAGGTCGTTTGACAGGCTCCGAGGGTCGATTAGTTTGCCTTAAGAAACTTAACCAGAGGTTTAAGGATGGATTCTGTATTGAAAAGTGAAAATATCGCGGTGGAGCGTAAGAATTTTATTTTTGATTTGCGCGAAAACCCACGAGGTCGTTTTTTGCGTATCACTGAGGATGCCAATGGGCGGCGTGATTCCATTGTCATACCCGCTCCGGGCTTGGAAGAGTTTCGCCGCATTCTCGATGACATGATTGCCGCTCATCAACAGGGCGGCAACCCGGCATCCTGATCCAAGTCAGGGATGGTTGGGCGCAGGGGAAGTAGCCGCGTTCGCTTGTCCGGTGATATACTGTAGCGAAGCCGTCGCTGCTGCCCGAATGTCGGGCGATTCTTTGGCATCAGCCTCAATCGCCTTTAAGTCTGGCACGGAAGCCTGGTCTCTCAACTTGCCCAGCGCGATGATGCTCCAGCCCCGGACATTGCCATCCGGATCTTTAAGAGTCTGGCGCAACTTGGGAAGAACCATTGGATTACCCATGTCGCCGAGCGACTTGACCGCATGCAGGCGCATTTGAGGATTGTTGGAGTCGGCCAATTTCAACAAAACCGGGATGGCCCGGGGATCCTTGAGGATGGCCAGGCAGGCTCCCGAAATGGTGGCAAGCTTGGGATTCGTATCATTGAGATGCAGGGCAAACTCATCGGCGGGAGTTCCCGGAATCGACGCAAGCAACACAAGGGAATTTTCGGCAGAATTCTCCACCGTGCTGTCTGAATCGGTTACGACATCGAGCAAGGGTTTGATCGCGCGCGCATCTTTTTGCCGACCCAAGGCATTGGCCGCTTCCGAACGGACGAACCAGTACGAATCCTTCAAGGCGTCGATCAACGGGGGGACTGCCTTGGGATCCTTGATTGAACCCAGGGCTGCCACTGCGGCACGGCGCACATCTTGATCACTGTCTTTGGTGGTCTGGATCAACGGGTCGAGCGCATCGGTTTTTCCCGTCAATCCCAGGATGCGTGCCGCCCCGCTGCGCATCTTCGGATCCTTGCTCTGTAACGTGTCGAAAACCAGGGATTCGCCGGGACTGCCCACCAGAATGTCCGTGTAAACCGCCGAGGCGAGATCGGCGCGTTGAGGCTCCATGGAGAGATAGATCGGGATTTGCGCGCGCTCCATCTTCAAAATCTCGGAATCGGACTGCACTTTTTTAGTCAGCGCCTCCATCTCTTTTCGATCATTCGGCGTGCCGAGGTTCGCGCTGATCTTGGCTTCCCGCGTCCGCAAGGCATCGATCAGGACATCATTGGCATCCTGATATTGCTTTTGATCTTCAAGCGCGGAGGCCTTTTGCAGGGCTTCCTTGGTTTCCTTGCTGCCGCAGCCAATCAAGGTCAGGGTGGCGCAGGTTATCAGCAGGACGGGTCTTAAATACCGATTCATAGGAACGGTCATTAAGCGGCACCTTGACATTCGGCGCAAGGAAAACTCCGTTGCTCGTATGGCCGGGATTCGCAGACAAGATTGCATCCGGGGGCAGTTTCGTTGACATTATTCACATGCCAACCCGTCGTACCATCCGCGTCGCTGAAGTTCTTCGCAAGGAACTTGCCGCCTGCATGAGCCAGTCCCTCGATCTCGAGGGGATGCTCATCACCATTGCCTCGGTCGAACTTCCGCCCGATATGCGCCAGGCTTATATTTATGTCAGCACGCTCCACCCTGAACTGGACCAGGAAAAAGCCCTCGCCATTCTCCTTCGCAATCGCAAGGAATGGCAGAGCCGCATTGGCCGCCGACTCGGCTTGAAGTTTACACCGCAACTCATCTTCCGCTTCGATAACGCGATTGAACGCGGCGACCGTGTCATGGAAATTCTCACCAAGCTCGAACTCGAAAAAGAAAAACATCCCCAGGAAGACCAGCCCGAATGACCCTCTCCGCCAAAACCCCCCGTCACGATGGTCGCCGCCCCGACCAACTCCGCCCCATCACTTTTCAGCCCGGGATCGCTCCCCACGCCGCCGGGTCGGTCCTCGCCAGGTGTGGCCGCACCCAGGTCATCTGCGCCGTGACGATTGAAGAAAGTGTCCCGCGTTGGATGAAAGAGCAGCAGGTTCCCGGCGGCTGGATTACCGCCGAGTATTCGATGCTTCCCTACTCAACCCTGGGCCGCAAACCGCGCGACATCACCAAGGGCCGCATCGACGGGCGCAGTACGGAAATTCAGCGTCTCATCGGACGCAGTGTCCGCGCGGCGGTTGATCTTCAGGCTCTCGGGCCGCGCACCATCTGCATCGATTGCGACGTCCTTGCCGCCGATGGCGGAACGCGCACGACGGCCATCACGGGCACCTATGTCGCGCTCGAACTTGCTGTTCGCAGCCTCCGCGAAAAAGGACTGCTTCCCAATACCGGAAAATCGCCGATCAAGACCCCATTCGCCGCCATCAGCGTCGGCATCGTCGAAGGCCGCCCCCTGCTCGATCTCGATTACGTCGAGGACAAGGACGCCGAGACCGACATGAACGTCGTCATGACCGCTCGCGGCCAGTTCATCGAAGTCCAGGCCAGTGGTGAGGAAAGCACCTTTTCTCCAAAGGAATTTTCCGCGCTTCTCGCCCTTGCCACGAAAGGCATCAAGAAACTCACCTCGCTCCAAAAAGCGGCGTTGGATAAATAACGCTACGTCATCCTGAGCTTGTCGAAGGATCAGCCCCCGACACGTAGGCATTTACAGGGTGAAGTGTACGTCTTCCGGAAGCTGATCCTTCGACAAGCTCAGGATGACGGACAACCAATGGCGAATTTTATACGTAAATTCTGCTAAGCTCAGCCCAACGGATTCTCTTTACACCACGCCACGAATTTTTTCAGCGCCAGTCCGCGATGACTCAGCGTGTTCTTCGTCTTGTCTGTCAGTTGCCCAAACGTCCGCGCATAGCCTTGCGGGACAAACAGCGGATCGTAGCCGAACCCATGGGTGCCCTTGGGCGCTACGCCAATCGTCCCCTCGCAAACGCCTTCAAAAGTCGCCAGCACCTCGCCCTCCTTTGCCAGCACCAGGACACACCGGTAACGCGCTGCGCGTTGCTGTGCCGTCATCGCATTAACGCGGGTCAATTCCTGCAACAACTTCGCGTTATTTTTTTCCGTCGAGGAGGGGATTCCGCCGTATCGCGCCGAAAAAACGCCCGGTGCGCCATTGAGCGCATCAGCCTCCAGTCCCGAATCATCAGCCAGGACATAATCGGAAATGAACTGCGAAGTCCTCACCGCCTTCAGTGTCGCGTTGGCCAAAAAGGTGTCGCCGGTTTCCTCGATCTCCTCCACTTCGGGATAATCGGCTGACGATTTCACCTCCCAAAACGGGGTGAGGACGGGAGCCATCTCCTCCACCTTGTGTTTGTTGCGGGTGGCGATGCAGAGCGTTTTCCTTTCCATAGTGAAGTCGGTGTAGTTAACTGGGAAGTTTCAACCATGCAAGTACGCAAACAATTTCCTTTTGCCGTTTTCGAGCCGACCTGGCAGCAACATTGGATCGAGAATAGCACGTTCCGCGCCGCTAATCCCGGCGAACCCGGCAGCGAAAAGCCGAAGTACTACGCCCTCGACATGTTTCCCTATCCATCCGGCGCGGGACTGCATGTCGGCCATCCCGAGGGTTGGATCGCGACCGACATCACTTCGCGTTGTCGCCGTATGCGCGGGTTCAACGTGCTTCATCCCATGGGCTGGGACGCCTTTGGCCTGCCTGCCGAGCAATACGCCGTCCAGACCGGCACCCATCCGCGCGACACGACCGAGAAAAACATCGCCACCTTCCGCCGCCAGATTCAGGCGCTCGGTTTTTCCTACGACTGGTCACGCGAAATCAACACCACTGATCCCGCCTACTACAAGTGGACGCAGTGGATTTTCATCCAGCTCTACAAGAAAGGCCTCGCTTACGTTTCTCACGCGCCGGTCTGGTATTGTCCTGCCCTCGGAACGGTTTTGGCCAACGAAGAAGTCTTGCCCACGCTGGAAGGCCCACGCTCCGAGCGCGGAAATCATCCGGTCGAGCGCCGCCCGTTACGCCAATGGATGCTCAAAATCACCGCCTATGCGGAACGCCTGCTCGCCGATCTTGACCAACTCGACTGGCCCGAATCGCTCAAGGAAATGCAGCGCAACTGGATCGGTCGCAGCGAAGGCGCGGAAGTTCAGTTCAAGGTAGCATCCTCCGAGGTAGCCGCCGACGGCTCGTCGGCGGGCATAGCCGATACCATCACCGTCTTCACCACCCGCCCCGATACCCTCTTCGGCGCGACTTATATGGTGCTTTCACCGGAGCATCCTTTCGTCGAGAAAATCACCACGTCCGAACAGCGCGATGCGGTTCAGAAATACAAAGCCGAAGTCGCCAACAAGAGCGATCTCGAGCGCACCGACCTCGCCAAGAGCAAGTCGGGCGTCTTCACCGGCGCGTATGCGATCAACCCGGTTAACAGCGAGAAAATTCCGATCTGGATCGCCGACTACGTTCTCATGGGTTACGGCACTGGCGCGATCATGGCTGTTCCTGCGCATGACGAACGCGATCACGAATTTGCAATTAAGTATAATCTTCCGATCATTGAAGTTGTTGAATCACTCCATTCCGCTGCGGGACTTCGGGAAGCTGATTCGGCTCCGTTCACAGGTGAAGGACATGCCATCAACTCCGGCTTTCTCGACGGCCTCCCCACCGCCGAGGCGAAGGCCAAAATGATCGATTGGCTCGAGGAAAAGAAACTCGGCACACGCCGCATCCAGTACAAGCTCCGCGACTGGCTCTTCTCCCGTCAACGCTACTGGGGCGAGCCTTTCCCCGTCATTTGGAACGGTGACCAACACGACGTCATCTCCGAAAATGATTTGCCGCTCACCTTGCCCGAGCTTACCGATTACCAGCCCAGCCCAGAAGGCAATGCGCCGCTGGCCAAGGCAAAGGACTGGCTCAAGCTTCCCGATGGCCGCATCCGCGAGACCAATACCATGCCGCAGTGGGCCGGGTCATGCTGGTACTACCTCCGCTATTGCGATCCGAAAAATGAGCACGCGCTTATTGATCCCGCCGTCGAGAAATACTGGATGGGGGAAAAAGGCGTCGATCTCTACATCGGCGGCGCGGAGCACGCCGTGCTGCATCTGCTCTACGCCCGCTTCTGGCACAAGGTGCTCTTCGACATCGGCGTCGTTTCCACGTCCGAACCGTTTCACAAGCTGGTCAACCAGGGCATGATCCTCGGCGAGGATAATCGCAAGATGTCCAAGTCGTGGGGCAATGTCATCAACCCCGACGACGTCGTCACCGAGTATGGCGCCGATTCATTGCGCCTCTTTGAAATGTTCCTCGGCCCACTCGAACAGATGAAGCCCTGGTCCACCACCGGCATCGAGGGTGTTTACCGGTTCCTGGGTCGCATCTGGCGACTCGTCATGGAGGAGAACCAGGAGGGCGAATGGCTTTTCGCGCCTGCGAAGGTCACCGATGCCGCGCCCTCTCTCGAACTTCTGCGCGGTCTTCACGCCGGGATTCGGAAAGTCACCGAGGACATCGAAAAGCTCCAGTTCAATACCGCGATTTCCGCGCTCATGGTTCTCGTCAACGACTTGACCAAGGAGCCCGTCCGTCCGCGTGCCGCTATTGAAACGCTCCTCCTGCTTCTTGCTCCGTTTGCCCCCCACATGGCTGAGGAACTTTGGCATCAGTTGGGCCACGACAAAACGCTCGCCTACGAGCCGTGGCCCCAGGCCGATCCAAAATATCTCGTGCAAAGCGAGTCGGAGATTGTCTTTCAGGTCAATGGCAAGGTGCGTGGCCACGTTACCGTTGCCGCCGGTTCCTCGAAAGAAGTTATTGAAGCCGCCGCCCGCGCGTTGCCCGCCTTCGCCGAATGGACTGCGGGCAAGACCATCAGGAAAGTCATCGTTGTTCCCGACAAACTCATCAATTTTGTTGTCGGCTAACTGTAGAGGTGGTTCATGGCAAAACGATCCAGAAAAAAGCAGAAGGGGAGCAGCTCACAGGTGAAGCACTTTTCCCTCCGTCATCCTGAGCTTGTCGAAGGATCAGCCCTCGGTAAGCCTACATCTGTAGGGTGAAGTGTGCGCTTTTTGGAAGCTGATCCTTCGACAAGCTCAGGATGACGGAATGATTTTGATTTACTCGCAGAGAAATGGAGCTTCTCGGTTGCCTGGCGCACCACAAACTGTCGCCAGCTTGACTCCATAAGAGGTTGACCCTGCCTCGTAAAGGACTACTCTACGAGTATGAAGACGTTAACCAATTTGCTGGCGATTCTTGTGCTATCTGCGGGTTTTGCCACGGCGCAGGACATCACTGGTTTCAGGGCTCCAAGTCAGCCGGGCATCGGCCCCGCGAGCTCGAAGGGTTTCCCGAATCCCAACGTCGTCCTCAAGCCGAAGCTTGGTGGCGTATTTGTGGACGGTGGCAAAAATGGCCCCGTGATGATCTCCCCCACGGCTTCCGCCGAGTACGGCATCGGCGAAAAATATCTCGCTGCTCCTTCCACGCGCCAGGACTTGCAGCATGAAAGTGGCCGCGCAGCCCATCGTGATGCGGGCGGCATCAAGCTCTTCAGCCTCGAATTTTAATTTAACACCGACAGTTAAATTTATGCTTGCGCCGCCTTTTGTATCGGGCATGCTGAACGGCTCGCTAAATTAAAGGAGCTATTCATGTTTGCGGTCATTCGTTCAGGTGGAAAACAATACAAAGTAACCGAGGGAGAAACCCTCGATATCGAACTGGTCGACTTTCCCGCCGAGGGCGAGAAGAAGATCACGATTTCGGACGTGCTGCTCGTCGGCAACGGCGATAAATTTTCGGTGGGCAATCCGCTCCTGAGCGGCGCCACGGTCGGCTTGGAACTGGTCGAAGAGGTGAAGGCCAAAAAGGTCATCGCCTACAAGTACCGCCGCCGCGAAGGTTATCATCGCACGGTTGGGCATCGTCAAAAACTGAGCCGCGTAAAAGTCGGCAAGATCAAGATTTAACCGGAAAAGACTATGGCGCATAAAAAAGGTCAAGGCAGCGTACGCAACGGACGCGATAGCATCAGCAAACGCCTCGGCGTGAAAAAATTCGGCAGCGAAGGGGTAATCGCAGGCAACATCCTCGTTCGCCAGCGCGGAACCCGGTTTCGCCCCGGAACCAATGTCGGCATCGGCCGCGACCACACGCTCTTCGCGTTGACGGATGGTGTCGTCAAATTCGACCGCCTCAACCGCAAGGTGCACGTTCTCGAAAAGGCTTAAGGCTTTTTCGTTTTCCTTTCGCTAATTGCGTTAGCTTCGCAATTAGCTTTAATTGACCTATGTTTGTTGACCGCGTCCGCATTGTCGCGCGAGCTGGTAACGGCGGTCCCGGCGCCTGCAGTTTCCTGCGCGAAAAGAACATGCCCGACGGTGGCCCCGACGGCGGCAACGGAGGGCGCGGCGGCAGCGTCGTCATCGTCGTCGATCCTCACGTCAATAATCTGATCCGGTACAGATACGCGCCGCACCAGTTCGCCAAGAATGGACAGAACGGCGGCAAGAAACAGATGTCGGGACGCTCGGGCCTCGATTGCATCATCACAGTTCCGCCCGGAACCGTCGTAAGCCGTATCCCCGATGAAATCATCCGCACACCCGTTGAAGAGGGCCAGCGTGCGCTCGACGATCTTGCTGCCGTGCCAGCGGATCTGACGATACTCGAACCAGTGGCCGACCTGGTCAAACCGGATGATAAATTTGTTCTCTGCGCCGGTGGCCGGGGCGGTCGCGGCAACATGAATTTCAAATCATCGACCAACCAGGCTCCGCGTCGTTACGAGGAGGGCGAGGAAGGCGAGCGTGGCCAGTTCCAGCTCGAACTTAAATCGATTGCCGATGCCGGACTCGTTGGTTATCCAAATGCAGGAAAATCGACGCTTCTCTCCCCGCATCTCCCACGCCCATCCCAAGATCGCTCCTTATCCCTTCACAACGCTGGAACCAATCATCGGAGTCGTCGAATATCCCGATTTCGCGCGCGTCACGGTCGCGGACATTCCGGGTTTGATCGAGGGTGCGCACGAGGGCATCGGACTGGGGCACGAATTTTTGCGCCATATCGAGCGGTGTCGCGTTTTGCTTTTCGTCATCGACATGGCGGGGTCGGAAGGCCGCGATCCACGTGATGATTTCACCCAATTGCGCAAGGAGATCAGTCTTTACCAGAAGGAACTGGCCGAGCGTCCCTATCATATCATTGCCAACAAAATGGATCTGCCCGAAGCGGCGGTAAACCTGAAAGCTTTCGAGAAGCGCGTGAAACGCAAGGTCATTCCTATTGCCGGAGACAGCGACAAAGATATTGAGCAGTTCAAAAGTCTGCTCAAAAAAGAACTCGCTTCAGTCTAGTTGCAGAGCGCTAATGCAATTCGCTGGGAGGGATGGAGGTGGGGAGTCGTTTCCCCAAAATTTCCGCCTGGGAACGAACCCGCTCACTCTCGGTATCAAAACGATAGCCGTGGCAATTCGGGCAGGTCGCCGCATCGCGCACCACGATGGATTCACAGCCTTCGCAAACTTTGTAGAGTTCGGGCTTCTGCGCAATTTGTGCGGCGCGTTGAGCGCGGGCGGCGAGGGATTCGTTGTTCGACATGACTTTGTTGATTTAGCCGTTCAACGAGACGTTTTGTCGAGGAATTGCTTGAGCATATATTCGCAAATAAGATAAAAAACATCCGAAATAAAATTCCTGTGAACAATTTGACTTACGGTCGGCCACCCTTGCTCAAGTTTATCTGCCAGTGGAAGAATCCCTGGCAATCGTGACTTAACCGCCGTAGATACTGAAGGTGAAATCGTCGGTGTAGCTGGAGCCGTCATTGCCCTGGCTCTTGGCGATTTCCTTGCGGAGGGAATCGGTGAAGGGATCGAAGGGAGCCGCTTCCGTAATCGAATTCAGGCTGATCGAGAGCAACATTTGGAGGGTGCTATTATCGCCTTCCAATACTTTGGTGTCCACGGTGCCATCGGCATTGATGGTGAATTGAATGTGGACGGTGCCCACGGGAAGAACTTGAAAACTTTGACCGACCTTCGCGTACCAGCGCGATCCGACCGCGCGATAGACCTTTGCCTTGTAACGTCCAAACTCGGTGGCGTTGGCGGCAGGGCTCGCATTACCCAATACGCCTTGTGAGCCTGCGACGTCCGATTTATTGGCTTCAAAACTCGGAGGTGGCCGGGCTGCGGTTTTATCCTGCACTTGCCGGATTTGGGTTTCCGGTGTTTGTGGCTCTAAAGTTGCGGCAACAATGGGTGGCAGGAGTGGAAGCCCACTCAGGGGATCGACGGTATTCTTTACAACTTGTTGGGAGGGAGTCTTGGTTGGGGCAGGCTCGGGTATTTTGGCAGTGGATGGGGCTGGTTTGGGCGTGGGCTTTGGTTGAGGTTTACTCGGTTTGGATGCGGGTTGGACAGATGCGACTTGAGGATCTTGCGTGGCGGGGACGTAATGTGTGTCGCGCATATCCGGGGTATGATTTTGCTTCCCGTCCAAATCGGGCATTACGGAATCGGGTGCGCGGGCAGTCTGGGTAGGGGATGAGAGCTGAGTGTTATGCTCCGATTCAATCGGTGTCTTCGGATTAAAATTTTTGGCGGTATCCGCAGTAGTCGGCAGAAAGACCGAGGGTTTGGGAGGCTGAGGCGGCGGAGGCAAAAGAGTGAGAGCTACCTCCGGGCTGGCTTGCGAGACTGGATCGACCCTGGGAACCGGCATGTGCGCGGAAATCACGATAATTGCCAGGATCGTGACGATGTGCACGAGCAGTGAAAGCAGGACAAAGATGGTCAGCCAAAGCTTACCAGTCGATTCGTTATCCTGTTCGGGCATCCGGTTACTGTAGCAAATAATTTAAAAAAATCGGAATTCCTTTTGCGTCGGCTTCATTACCGTTTATTAACCTAGGGGTATGGGTTATTTCTGGGACGCCTTTGCAATTTTTGCTTACTTTGCCCTTGTTATCGGGGTGGGGCTGGCCTCGTCGCGTCGTCGCGGCCAAAACATGCGCGAATTCAGCGTGGGCAGTCGGCAATTACCCTGGTGGGCCGTCCTGGCGTCAATTGTGGCCGCAGAGTTAAGCGCCGCGACTTTTCTGGGAACACCGGGCGAGGGTTACCACCTTCGGAATTTCACCTACGCGCAATTGGCCATCGGCACGATCATCGCCCGCATCATCGTGGCCTATTTGTTCATTCGTCCTTTTTATGACAATAACGTCGTTTCGATTTACGAGTTCCTCCAGCTTCGTTTTGGAGTTGCAACGAAGAATGCCGCTTCTGCGGTATTTCTGGTTACACGTCTCCTGGCCAGTGGAACGAGGCTTTACGTTGCGGCGGTGGTGGTGGTGCTTGGCTATGAAATGGTTCACGGCGTCGCGGCGACCAACGAGCAAATGATCTGGATTTATGGCGGGGCGGTTCTTCTGGTCACCGCCCTCACCACAGTTTACACGGCGGCGGGCGGTATCCGCGCTGTTGTCTGGACCGATCTAATCCAGGCGACGGTGATGGGCGGTTCGGTCATTTACGCGATAGTCTCTCTCTGGTTCGGTGTGGGTGGATGGGCAGGGGCGCACGGCATTCTGACTCAGCCGCACGATCTTCAAGTTTTCGACTCAGGCATCGATTCCTCGAAAGGCATTCTCACCAATGCCTGGGGAATCCTGGGGAGCGAATACACCATTTGGGCGGCGTTGCTCGGTTCCGTCTTTACCACGATGGCAACGCATGGAACGGACCAGGACATGGTTCAGCGGATGTTGACGGCGAAGAATCATCATAAAAGCCGGTTGGCGTTGATTCTTTCCGGTGTTGCCGATGTGCCGATTGCGCTCGGTTTTCTTTTCATCGGCATCCTGCTTGCCGTCTTCTATCAACTGCATCCCGATCCGAATCTGCCGACCAAGAATCCAGAAGTTTTCGCCTACTACATCCTTCATCAACTTCCTCCCGGTGCGAGGGGGCTGCTCGTGGCGGGCGTACTGGCGACGGCCATGGGATCGCTCAGTACGGCGCTCAATGCATTGGCGACGAGTTTCACGCAGGATTTCTGGGTGCCCTATTTTGGCCGGGACGCCGATCAGCGCCAGATTGTTAGCGCCGTACGATGGAGCACGGTGGTGTTTGCGCTGCTCTTGGCCGCGATTGGAACGATCACGGCGGCGGTGGTGGTCTATTCACCCCATGCGCGGATTATTCCAGTGGTGCTGGGTATTTTTGGTTACACCTACGGCTCACTGCTCGGCATTTTTCTCCTTGGTCTCACGACGAAAAATCGTGGGACAGAGCGGGGAAACCTGATCGCCATGCTGGCGGGTTTTATCGGTGTCGCCATCCTGAGCGGCTTGCCATGGGATTTGATTAATGCGGTGCGTGGACATAGCGCCGACATCGGTTCGACGATCATCCAGTTAGCGCAGCACGGCTTGCTTCAAATCGACAAGGGCTACGTGACCGCGCCCGACTGGCTGGTGCAGATCGAGTTCCCCTGGCGCGTCATGTTCGGGACGATCATCACCTATGCGGTGGCGGCTTGTTTCAAGCGGAAGAAAGTTTGACGGAATTAGCCCCAACGAGATTAAATGCCTCACTACTTTCAAAAATTCCGTTAATTCCGTAATTCCGTCAAAAAATCATTCATCCCTTGCCGCGCGGCCAAGCAGGTTCTTCACCGCTTCGATGGGGGGCACACCTTGATAAAGCACGGCATGAAGCTGGGTCACGATCGGTTTGGAATCGGCGGGGATGTTATTGTTAAGATGAACGGAAAGGGTGGTTGGAAATCCCTCGCAGACGCCGTTCAGCTTGGGCAAAATTTGTTCGACGGAAAGCCCCTGCGCAAGCAACGCCCCGAAACGAAAATTACGGCTTTGTTCACTGGTGGCCGTCAGCATCAGGTCACCCAGCCCGCTTAATCCGGCGAACGTCTCGGCTTTTGCGCCCGCATGGACACCAATGCGTGTCATTTCGGACAAGCAGCGGGTGATCAAGCCGGCGAGCGAATTTTGTCCAAGCTTGAGCCCGTGGCAGGTTCCCCCCCGCGATGGCATAAATATTTTTTAAGGCACCGCCTAATTCCACGCCGATCAAGTCGGAGGTGCGATAGGTGCGAAAGCTTGGCTGATGAAGGATGGCCTGGAATTCCTTGGCTAGATCATCGCTTTGTGCCGCGATGGTGCAGGTGGCAGGAAGACCCGCAGCGATCTCGGAAGCAAACGTGGGACCGGAGAGCGCGGCCACTCGCGATTCGCCCCATACTTCCGTGATGATCTGGCTGACACGCTGTCCGCTCGCGATTTCGAGACCCTTGCTCAGGCTCAGCACAGGTACTCCCGGTGGAGAAAAATGCTCCAGGGTTTCCCGCACATGCTGCACGGGCAGCGCGAGCAGGATGTAATCGGGTTTGGTTGGGGGCCATTGTTTGTCCGAATGGGAGACGAAGGTCACCCGATGCCCCAGGCGTTCCGTAACCTGGCCGATGGCGCGGCCCCATGCTCCATGTCCTAAAATAATGATGTTCATGCGCTGCTTTTTTTTTGAAGATGAAGAGCCGAGGCGGGGTTCAGTTCCCGCCAGGAGTCGTTGAATATTGGATCGGTGACGCCAGGTGGCAAGCGTGGCGGCAAGCGTGGCCAAGCCAAAGTAAACCCATTGTTGCGGATAAAACCAGGCTGTTGCCAGGGGCAGGGAGGCCGAAGCCAGCAGTGATGCAATGGAAACGATGCGGCAGGTAAGTACCGCAATGATCCAAAGCGAAAGAGCGACGACCAGCACCCAAGGTAAAAGCGCTCCCAGCATCCCCGCCGAGGTGGCAATTCCTTTTCCGCCTTTAAACCCAAGCCACGGCGTATAATTATGACCGAGAATGACAGCCATGCCGCACAGTACCAACAGCAATGAAACGGTCCATGCCCCGTTTTCAGGGAAAGCGAAACTTCGCAAGAGATAGAGCGGCAGGAAGCCTTTTAGGAAATCGCAGCCAAAGGCGAAAAATCCCCAGTTACGCCCCATGACCCGACCCACATTAGTCGCTCCAATATTACCGCTGCCATGCTGCCGGATGTCGATGCCGCGTGATCGACCCAGGAGATATCCGGTCGGAATGGAGCCGATCAGGTAAAAAAGCACCGGCCAAAGCCATGGCAAAACATTCGGTGTCATGTGGTGTTCAATACGAGGCTGCGGCGTGGGGGCAAGCAGATTCCGATAAAATCGACAAAAACCGCCTCAAAAAAATGTTTTTAGCCTGCATAGTCCGGTCTATGGTTTGTCCTTCATGAAGATCGCGCTGCTCCACTATTCCTTTTGGCCGGAAGCGGGCGGGGTCGAACATATCGTTCGCGATCAGGCCAATATGTTGCTGCGCGCCGGGCATCAGGTAAAGGTTCTTGCCGGCACGGGTCTCGATACGGGCGAGAATTATGGATTCCTGGTGGTGCCGGAACTGGCGCCTGATTACGAATTGAATGTGAGTGTCCGTTCCGTCCTGGAACGCGGACAGGCAGACCAGAATTTCAGTAAATACCGATCGATTTTGGTGGAAGCCCTGGACGCTGCCCTGGACGGAGTGGATGTGACCTTCGTTCACAATATTTTCACCATGCATTTCAACCTTGCGCTCACCCGGGCGCTTCACGACCTGGCCCCCCGTCATAAAATGGTGGCGTGGACGCATGACATGGTGGCCACCAATTCCGATTACACACTGCCCAATCCCACTCAGCCGCCATGGAACCTCATGCGGACCAGTTCACCTGAAGTGACTTATGTGGCCATCTCGAAACTTCGGGCTGATGAGCTTAAGACGCATCTCAAACCGCCGGTGTCACCGCATGTCGTGCCCGATATGATCGATCCGGTTCGTCTTTTCAGCCTTACTCCGGAGATGCGTGAATCACTCGCCTCGCTGGATATTCCGAACCGTGAATTTGTTT
>Ga0206928_1009_pt2 | contig 67687 bp, 56 predicted proteins | sample Alteio_BWOrgHeat_21_FD_152941 | JGI IMG/M metagenome (GOLD analysis project Ga0206928, IMG submission 152941) | Enriched cells from forest soil in Barre Woods Harvard Forest LTER site, Petersham, Massachusetts, United States -... | ecosystem: Environmental > Terrestrial > Soil > Temperate forest >... | reverse complement strand
TTAACGCTTACTCGTTGACCCTTACCCTGATGCTTGCACCGCTGGTGATCGTCGGTTTTTTATGCGGGCGTTATATTGCCAGTCGTATGCCGCAGAAAATCTTCGAGATGTTTCTGCTCGCCTGCACGGCGGTGGGAGCGCTGAGGCTGGTGTGGTAGCAAGTTAGTCCATCTAAATTGACGGATTGAGAAATATCAGAATCCAGAGCATCTTTATGAGACATGGATACCGTGATTTAACTGGTTGATTTATTTTATGACCCTCCGTCGCGCACCAACGCTCAATCTCCCGAACCAGCTTACCGTTTTGCGGTTGGGCATGTGCGGACTGCTGCTGATTTCCATGTCGTTTGCATGGCCCTATGCGGCGACGACAGCGCTCGTGATTTTCGCGTTGGCGAGCCTCACCGATTGGCTCGACGGGGCCATCGCCCGTTCGCGAAACCTGGTCACCGACCTGGGCAAGCTTCTCGATCCGCTCGCGGATAAAGTCCTCATCATTGGCGCGCTGGTCAGCCTCGTGGATCGTCACATCGCCCCCATGTGGATGGTGGTCATCATTATTGCGCGGGAATTTCTCATCACAGGCCTGCGCATCATTGCAGCGCACAAGCAAAAGATTCTCGCTGCGGAACGTGTGGGCAAACACAAGACCATCTCGCAAATCGTGGCGATTCTGGTTTCGTTGACTTACCTCAGCCTCGGGGAGTTTCACTTGCAAGGCAGTTTTCCCGCTTCTTTTCTTGGGGCGGCACAAATGCCGCTCTACTGGATTGCACTGATCATCACGGTTCTCTCCGGTGCGATTTATTTTTGGAAAAATGCCGGTATGCTTAACGAATCGATGGAAGCGGTTTCGTTTTCTGAAAATCGGCCCGCTGCGATTCCTGATCCCGAATCTCCCACGCAGGCCGCTTCCCCCCCGGCCAAATCAGGCACTCCGGCTTTCAAGGAATGGGAGGCCGTGGTCGAAGCGCTTGGCCAGGGTGCGCAAATTATTATTCTGCGCAAGGGAGGAATCGCCGAAGGCCGTGCCGGTTTTCAGCCCGTGCATCCCAAGTTCTGGCTTTTCCCAACCCGTTACCATCAACAGTGGGAGAAAACAAAACCCGAGTTGCGTCACCTTGTTGTCTCTCAATCGGGTGCAGCGAATGAAATTACCCTGCAATATTTTGCTGAAATCACCGACGCCATTTATCTTACTTCATGGGAACAGGTGGCGCGATTGAGTGATGTCCATTTCTGGAGCGAGGAAATTCTGCGCGAGCGTTTTGACTACCATGATCGACCAGGCATGGAGGCTGGACTGCACCTGCTGATCGTCCGCGTCTCGAAAACCAATCTTCCGCATCGACTGAAACCCTCGACCGAATATGAAGGCTGCAAATCGTGGATCGAGGTGCCTGTCGATTGGTCCCAGGACATTGCGACACCCGTCGTCCGCACTGAGGAATTCGCCACGCGCCGCAGCCGGATTCTCGCTGCCGTTGCCGTGCCGATCGCCGCTGCGGTATGAGCGCGCTGGTTTTCCTTGCGCCCGGTTTTGAGGACATTGAGGGAATCACTGTCATTGATATTTTGCGGCGTGCGGAAATCGAAACGATCGTTGCCGGATTAATCCCCAATCCAATTACTGCGGCACGACAGACCCGGCATATTGCCGACATTCTTCTGGCGGATGTAGATCCCCAGCGTGAATTTGAAATCGTCATCCTTCCCGGTGGTGCGGAAGGAGCGAAACATTTGGCGGAAAGTCCTCTCGTTCGTGACTGGCTTTTTCGTCAGCGTGAACGCAATCAATGGGTCGCTGCCATCTGCGCGGCGCCGACTGCATTGCTCGCGCATGGCTGGCTTAAACCGGAAGAAAAAATCATCAGCCATCCGACGGTGCAGGCGCAATTTTCCGCTGGACAGGTTCAAGTGACGAAGCGGGTTGTGGTTGATGGGAAATTGATCACAAGCCTGGCGGCGGGAAGCGCGATGGAATTTGCTTTTGAAATTGTCCACCAGTTACGTGGTGCGGATGCCGTCAAGCAGGTGAATCAGGGCGTCTGCGCCGTGATGTAACAAAACAACCGGAGATACCGTCGGTATCATCCGTGTGCCAGAAGTCGTTCTGCCTCTTCAAGCGCCCTGCGGCTTCCTTCCGTGTCGCCCAATTCATGTCGCACGGTTCCGAGATTATGCCAGGCGCGTGCCAGTTCGGGGTCGAGAGTAACGGCCTGCTTATAATGATCGCGGGCCTCCTCAAGATCTCCCAGTTGATGATGGGCTACTCCCACATCGAGCCAGATCACGGCCCGTTCCGGAGTGAATGCCAGCGCCTTTTCGTAGGAGCGGATGGCTTTTGCATACTCTCCTTTTTCGTAAAGATTGTAGGCCATTTCGTTCCAGGCCAGGGCGGGTAGCTCTATTTCACCTGTGGGTGTGGCGGCCAGGTTACAGACTTGCAGCGCTTCATCGAGGCGTTGGGTTCGGGCCAGGACCATGGCGAGATAATGTCCGGCCAGCGGGTAACCGGGCTGCCATTCCAGCACCTTGCGAAAGGCCTGTTCGGCTTCGCCAAGCTTGTTTTGTTGAAAATAAATCGTGCCGAGCTTGAAAGAAGGATCGGCGTACTCTGGTTTGAAATTGATCGCGCGATGGCAACAACGCTCGGCTTCTTCCAGTTGATCGAGCGCGCAAAGCGATCCCGCTAAATTATCCCATGCCCGCGCATAATCGGGTTTCAACGTCACGGCGCTGTTCAGCGAATTGACGGATTGCTCGAACTCGCCGAGCTGAAATTGCAGGGCGCCGAGGTTGCACCAGATTTTGGATTGTTCAGGATCGAGTTCGATCGCGCGCAGGTAACACTCCAGCGCCGGTTGCAGCATTCCCCCCTCATGTCGGATCATGCCGCAGTTGAACCAGGCCTGAAGATTCTTGGGATTAAGTTCACACGCACGTTGATACGCGCTCACGGCACGCGCGTTGTCATGATTATTCTGGAAGGCGAGGCCGAGGTGAAACCAGATTTCGCTGATCTGATCCTTGGGCAGAGATTCGGCTTCGATCTCTTGCAGATGATCCTCCGCTTCCGATAGCGATCCGGCCTCGATCCATTGAAAGATGGCTTCAGGCCCGGCAGGAACCGGTTTGACGGGCAATTTTAGCGGAGCGGTCTTTATCCCCGGACGGTGTTCGGCCAAAGACTTTTCGATCTCTTCCATCATCGTCATGACCAGGCTGCTTCGTGCCGCAACCTCGAGCCGTGGGACTTCATTCGGATTCGCCGAAGGATTGATAATAATTCCCTGCGCTTCCAGCGTGGCAAGCAGCAGGGTGATGTGGCCCTCGAGAAATTCAAGCCATTGGGAGGCCGCAATGGAACGGGGCAACCGCATGGCCCGTGGCGCGGTTTCACATAGTGCGGTCGCGCGCGCCAACAGCCGGGCCATGGCTTCGTCGAGTTTCTTTTGCGTCTCGGGCCATGAGGTGTCGCTTGAAGCGTTTTGCGGGGCTTGAATCCGACCGCGATCCAGGGTCAGGCGTCCGGTGCGTTTGATCAACGCGGAGGCGCTGGGACGGTGATGGGTTGGACTTTTGACGCCCATCGACTCCGGTGCGATAACGTCACCCAAATCGCTTGCCGGTTCGGCAGGGCGGGAGATGGTTTCCCCACTTTTTGTGTCCAGCCGCTTGATCGCCTCCACGAGCTTTTTTTCAATCTGTTCATCTTCAGAACCGAGCGACAGCGCGCGTTCATAAACGGCATGGGCCGCCTTGTACAATTCAAAATCTTCCTCGAGATGAAGCCCGAAGCGATAGAGCAGGGCGGACGATTGAGGATCCCGCGCGAGACGGGAGATCGTCTCTTTTTGCCGCACCATGAGGGGGATGGAAACCACCGAGAGCGAGGGTAGGGGTTCCTTGCTGCCGGTGGCACGTTGCTTGAGCCTGGCTTCTTCGTAAGCTTCCTTGGCCTGCTCGCGTCGCCGGTTCCAAATCTGTTCGATGGCGGCGACGATTACCTGCAGCGTTTGCAGCGTATCGACCGATTTTTGATCGAAACAAAGAATGAGAAGCTGACGCCAATGCCGCAGTTCCACCGGGTCATGCTCAATCTTGCCCAAAATATCCTGGGCGGCTTGCGTGGTAGAATTCATGAAAACACCGACATGTATCTTACGTTGTGCGAATATAAGATCGGCTGCAAGACCGGACAATTAATTCTTGAAAATAGTGTCTCAGGTTAATGCAAATATCACATGGTAATATATTGAGCGCCCCTGAAAATTGGAAATGCAAAAGACCTTGTTTTTCCAGTAAAAATATCTGCTCAATCCTAAACAAGACAGCTAGGATTACTTTTTATGTCCGACGCCCTCACGCCCATGATGCAGCAGTATCATCGGCTTAAGCGCGAAATTCCGCCTGATGCCATGCTTCTTTTCAGGTTGGGCGATTTCTATGAAATGTTCTTCGGTGATGCCGAGGAAGGTTCGCGCTTGCTCGACTTGACCCTGACTCAACGACAGGGAACGCCGATGTGCGGCATGCCCTACCATGCGGCAGAAGGTTACATCGCGCAGATTCTTAAGGCAGGACGTCGCGTGGCTATTTGCGACCAGATGGAGGCTCCACGACCTGGTCAGGTGGTGCGGCGTGAGATCACGCAAATCCTCACGCCGGGCAGCATCCTCGATGCGGGGCAACTCGAACCCAAGCAGAATAATTTCATCACCGCCATCGCACCAGTTCCGGACGGTTTCGGCGTGGCTGCGCTCGATTTGACCACGGGAGAATTTTTCGCGGGTGATTTTCCGACCGCCGAGGCCCTGCGCGATGCCATCGGGCGACTCAGCCCTGCCGAAGTCGTGGTGGCCCAGGGCCATCGCATTGATCTGGAGACATCGGCTCTCTCCAACGGTTCGCGGCTCACCTATCTTCTTGTCGAGCACGATGCCTGGAGTTTTGCTCCCGAAGCGGCGGAACATACCTTGCGGGATCACTTCAAGACCGCGTCGCTTGATGGGTTTGGCCTGGCCGCTGGCGGTGCGAAAGGTGCTCCGACGGTTACGGGAGCGCTAAGTGCGGCGGGCGGGTTGCTCCATTATCTCAGCCATGAATTGCGTCGTTCTTTAAGTCACGTCCACAGCCTGCGTCTGTGGCAGCGCGAAGATATTCTCATTCTCGATGCAGCCACACGTCGTAACCTCGAGATCATTGACCCGTTGCGCGCGGGTGGAAGCCAGACGACGCTCCTGGCGGCGGTGGATCGGACGGTGACGGCGGGCGGTGGCCGGCTTTTGCGGCAGTGGTTGCTGGCTCCTTTGCGGGATTTGGCTGGGATCGAACGTCGCCAAGGCATCGTTGCCTGGGCCAAGACCCATCAACAGGAACGCGATGCCTTGCAGGAACGATTGCGGCAGGTGCGCGATGTGGAAAGATTGATCGCGCGGCTGGTTCAAGGCAGCGGCAATGCGCGCGATTTGATCGCCCTGCGCGTCTCGCTTGAGCAACTACCCGGCCTGCGCGAATCCCTAGCTTCTCACACTGTTCCCGCTTTGCGTGGACTGGGTGAAAAAATCATGCCGCTGCCGGAATTATCGGAACTCTACAGCCGCGCCCTCGCGGACGATCCGCCGATTGTGTTGAAAGAGGGTGGCCTGATTCGTTCCGGATATAACGCCGCGCTGGATGAGTTACGCGCGGCGTCGGTGGAGGGGCAGGAATGGCTGGCCGATCTCCAGCGCCGCGAGCAGGAGCGAACTGGTATCCGCTCCCTTAAGGTGCGCTACAATCAGGTTTTCGGTTATTACATCGAAATCAGCACGGCCAACCTTGGAGCGGTTCCCGCCGACTACACGCGCAAGCAGACCCTCGCCAACGCGGAACGTTTCGTGACGCCCGAACTCAAGGAGATGGAGTCGAAAATTCTCGGCGCACAGGAGCGGTCGCGCCAACTCGAATACGAACTTTTTATTGATCTGCGCGCGGCGGCGGTTCCCCATTTGCGCACGATCCAGGAGACCTCGCGCGCGCTTCACGAGATCGACGTGCTGCTCGGTTGGGGCGCGCTTGCGCAGGAACGCGATTATGTCCAGCCCGAGATGAACGATGGCGGGTTGCTCGTATTGGAAGAAGCGCGGCATCCGGTTTTGGAACAACTTCCCGCCAATGAAAAATTTGTGCCCAATGATGTCCGGCTCGAGGTCGAAACCGAGCGTTTGGTTATTCTCACCGGGCCGAACATGGCTGGCAAAAGCACCTACATCCGGCAGGTCGCCGTGCTCGCGTTGCTTGCTCATTGCGGCTGCTTTGTTCCGGCTCGACGCGCGGTGGTCGGATTGCTCGACCGCATTTTCACCCGTGTCGGCGCCAGCGACGATCTCGGGCGTGGCCAGAGCACGTTCATGGTGGAGATGAACGAAACGGCGAACATCCTCAATCACGCCACCAGCCGCAGCCTTGTGATTCTCGATGAGATCGGACGCGGCACGAGCACGTTCGACGGGTTGAGCATCGCCTGGTCGGTGGCCGAATACCTCAACACCACGCTCCGCGCCCGCACGCTTTTCGCGACCCATTACCACGAACTGACCGAACTGGCCCGGCTCTTGCCCGCGACCAAGAATTACAATGTTGCCGTGCGCGAATGGGGCGACCACATCGTTTTTCTGCGCAAGATCGTGCCGGGCGGCACGGACAAAAGTTACGGCATCCAGGTCGCGCGTCTCGCGGGCCTTCCGGCTCCCGTGCTCAAGCGCGCCAAGGAAATCCTGCGCCAACTCGAGGAGGGACACCTTGACGACACGGGCCAGCCGAAACTCGCCCGGGCACGCCAGAAGAAAGAAAAAGCCCGCGAAGTCCTCCGCGAACTCGATCTTTTTGGGCGCGGCGGGGATAGCAGTGGAGGGCCATAAAGAAGAATCGGTTCAGCAGAACACACTCGACGGAACCGACACTCTCGTTACATTGGCTCTGCAATGGTGCTTTCCAGAAATGAAATTCGTTCACGCGCCATAGCTTTCTCTCGCGATTGGTCTTCTGCCAAAAGCGAATCGGCTGATCGCCAGACTTTCTGGAACGAATTTTTTGAAGTCTTCGGCCGCAAACGCCGTCAGGTCGCCAGCTTTGAGGAGCCCGTCAAGAAACTCTCAGGCGACTGGGGTTTCATCGATCTTTTCTGGCCCGGAACGCTGCTCGTCGAACACAAGTCCGCTGGTCAGGATCTCAGCAAAGCCCACGCGCAGGGCATGGCCTACATACGGGGACTGATCGATAGTGGTCGCGAAAATGAAGTTCCACGTTACCTGATCGTCAGCGATTTCGCCCGCATCGCCCTTCACGACCTCGAACCGGAACAAGACCCCGATTTGCCGTTGCTCAAGCGTCTGCCACCATCCATTGAGTTCACTCTGGCCGATTTTCCCAAGGTCATCCATGCCTTCGGGTTTATCGCCGGATACCGTACCTACCGAGTGAAGGAGGAGGACCCGGCTAACATCGAGGCGACTGAATTGCTCGCCAAGCTGCACGATGTCCTGGAAGATGGCGGTTATCCCAAGGCAGACATTGACCGCTTTCTTGTCCGTATTCTTTTCTGTCTTTTCGCGGAGGATACCGACATCTTCCCGCCTGATGCGTTCCAAGGCTTTCTCAAAAATCACACCACAGAGGATGGTGCAAACCTCGGCCCGGAACTGGAAAGGCTCTTTAGTGTTCTCGACACACCGGAAGACAAGCGTCAGAAGAATCTACCGGAAGACCTGGCTGATTTGCCTTACGTCAATGGTCGGCTCTTCCATGAGCACCTTGCCTTTGCCGACTTCAACAGTGACATGCGCAACCAGTTACTCATTTGCACCGCGTTCAAGTGGTCCCGCATCTCCCCCGCCATTTTTGGTTCGCTTTTCCAAGGAATCATGGAGAAACGGGAAAGACGGCAAATTGGTGCACATTACACCAGCGAACGCGACATCCTGAAGGTCATCCGTTCTCTCTTTCTGGACGACCTTCAGGCCGAATTTGAAAAGATTCACAAGAGTAAAGCGCATGGGCGCGAAGCAAGGTTAGAAGAATTTCAAAAAAAACTTGCGAGCCTACGCCTGCTCGATCCCGCTTGCGGCTGCGGCAACTTCCTCATCCTCGCCTACCGGGAATTACGTGATCTTGAAATTAAAGTTCTGATGGAACTACATCCGGGTGGCCAGCAGGTAATGACACTGGAAGACGTCAACCGCCTCTCCAAGGTTGATGTGGATCAGCTTTACGGAATCGAAATCCTCGATTGGCCTTCCCGCATTGCGGAAGTCGCGGTTTGGCTGATGGATCATCTGATGAACCAAAAACTTTCCACCGCCTTCGGACAACTTTATCAGCGTTTTCCGCTCCTCAAATCAGCCACCATCGTCACCTCCAACGCCATACCTCTTGATTGGAAAACAATTCTCCCACCGACTGACAACGTTCTCATTCTCGGTAACCCGCCGTTTGTGGGGAAACACTTGATGAATGCGGATCAAGCCGCAGATATGGAGTTAGTTTGCGGTAATGTAGAGGGAGGAGGAGTTCTTGACTATGTTACAGCCTGGTATTTTAAAGCTGCAGAATACATTCGGGGTACAAAAATCCGTTGTGCTTTTGTTTCCACCAATTCAATTACCCAGGGAGAACAGGCAGGACCACTTTGGAATTTTCTCTTCCAGCGTTATGGCTTGAAAATCCACTTTGGTCATCGGACTTTTTCATGGATCAGCGAGGCCCGTGGCAAGGCACACGTCCATGTGGTTATCATTGGCTTTGGGCTTTTTGATTGGCCTGATAAACGGCTTTATGACTATGCCGTTGACTCAGACCATCCTCTAATTTCCAATGTGGTGAATATTAGTCCGTACCTCGTCCAAGGGCCGGATTTGGCTCTTTTATCCCGTTCAACGCCTATTTCCGATGTGCCTGAATGCCAGTACGGTAATAAACCGACTGATGGTGGCCATCTCATCATTGAAGAAGAGGATCGCAAAGAATTTTTGGCTAAAAATCCGGAAGCCCGGAAATACATCAGACCGCTTCTTTGTGCGGAAGAATATCTGCATGGTATTCCGCGTTGGTGTCTTTGGCTAGTCAACGCAGCACCCCAGGACATTCGTAACTCACCGGGAATAAAACAGCGCGTCGAAGCAGTACGTGACTTCCGTCTCGCCAGCAAAAAAGAACCGACGCGCCGGAAGGCTGCCGAATCGACCCTTTTTGCTGAAATTCGTCAACCAACAAAAGAATTTATTGTTATCCCTCAGCACACTGGAGAAACAAGGCTTTATATTCCCTTTGGTTATTTCAGTCCACGTTATATTTTACACAATAGCTGCACAGCTTTACCTAACGCCACGCCTTATCACTTTGGTGTCCTTTCCAGCGTCATGCACATGGCGTGGATGAAGCAGGTTTGTGGACGACTTGAATCGCGCTACCGCTATTCAAATTCCCTTGTATACAACAACTACCCTTGGCCAGAGGAAGCGACCGATACCCAAAAGGTCAAAGTTGAGCAATGTGCGCAAGCCGTGCTCGACGCTCGCCAGCCTTTCCTCGATGCAGGCCAGACCCTGGCCGACCTTTACGACCCGCTCACCATGCCCGGTGTGCTGCTGAAAGCGCACCAAGCCCTCGACCGCGCCGTGGATCGTTGCTACCGCAAGGAAGTTTTTGAAAATGACCGCCAGCGCGTCGAATTCCTTTTTGCCCTTTACCAAAAGCTCACCGCGCCTCTTGTCGCAGCGATGGCTCCCAAGCGGACAAGGCGTTCCAAGGCGTAGCCTGATTCAGGTAGCCGCCGATGGCCCATGGCGGTCGGAAGAGAAGACGTCTCCGCCATCCACCGTCGCTGGGACAGCGACGGCTACCCCGGCGGTCGTTGACCGCCGAAAAAAGCGGCTGCCTCCTGCGCGCTACGCGCGCCCGGACAAGCAAGTTGTCCGGGCCACCCGAAAAGGCACCGCCTCGGGGCCCGAGGCGGCTACCTTGGGTAGGGACGCGAGTCCCTTCGCGTCCCATGAATCATTCGGACTTTTTAGAACGGGATATTTTCGCGCTTGCTCTTTTTACACTTTTAGCGTTAATTTTAACCCATGAAACGAATTCTCGCTCTCGCCTTTCTTTTGGCGGTACCCCAGTTCATGGCTCACGCCGATATTTCCATGCCCGTGCGGGATTCCTTTTATGACAAGCTCGGTCGCGGCTTGGCGAATCTCACCACCGCACCCTCCGAACTGCTCGATTCCCAATACGGCATGATTGAAACCGACGGCGCCACGGTCGCTTTCTTCAAGGGCTTCCTCGTCCAGGGCACCTCCCGGATGATCATGGATATGGGCCATGGCGTATTTGATATCGTCACCTCTCCTTTCCCGACCCAGGACTACTATTCGTATCGCAGCATGAAATTGCCGCCCTACGATTCCATGGTGGTCAACGATTATCCCCCGGCCGATTTGAAGAATTGGTACTAGGATTTCGCAAAGCAGCCGCGAATCTAGCGGCGGCTTGATTTCTTTACCGCCGTGCGCAGCACCGTCCATTAACTTGAACGAAGATGCCATTCCCGTGCCGTCGCGCGGAGAACAAATCGACGCCACCATCGAAAAAGTAATTTTTGGCGGGGACGGCCTGGCCCGCATTCAGGATCGGTTTGTTGTCTTTGTGCCGTTTACCGCCGAGGGAGATCGCGTGCGGGTTCGAATCACGGAACGCAAAGCGCATCATGCCCGTGCGGAAGTGGTGGAAATTCTCAATCAAGGTCCGATGCGGGAAACGCCGCCGTGTCCTTATTACGCGCGATGCGGCGGGTGCCAGTATCAGCATCTTACTTATGCGGAAGAGCGCCGGTTAAAGGAAAATCAGGTTCGCGAGGCATTCTCGCGCGTGGGCAAAATGCCGGATGCCCATGTCCTGCCGATTATCGCCGGGCCAAATCCCTACGGCTATCGCAATCGGATCACCGTCCATGCCGAGGCGGGTCGGATCGGTTTTCGCGGCGTGAATGGGCGCGACCTGATCGACATCCGTGCCTGCGCTCTCGCACGTCCCGCAGTGAATGACGAACTCACGCGCCTGCGTCAGGGCCAACCGGCTGATGGCCATTATTCACTGCGCGATTCGACCGTGCCGCCGAGCGGCTTTTTTCAGGCCAATCACGAATTGCGCGAAACCTTGCGCGAGTTGATTGCCTCTGCGCTTCCTGAACGTGGCGAAACCCTGCTCGAGGGTTATTGCGGCGGCGGATTTTTCACCGAGATCGTGGCGGGCCGGTTTCAACGGGTCGTCGCGGTTGATGACGATTCACGTACCTTGCGCGATGCGCACCGGCTTGGATTAAATAATGTCGAATGGCGTCACGCCGATGTTGCCATTGTCCTGCCGGATGAACTGAGATCACTTGCGGGCAAGGACACCGCCGTGTTGCTCGATCCGCCGCGCGAGGGACTTCCCGTGCGGCTGACGGAAGCGCTCTGCCTCGATCCGGTGCCACATCTCACCTATGTTTCCTGCGATCCCGCCACCCTGGCTCGCGATACGCGGATGCTTTCCCGGCAGTACGAACTCATTTCCGTGCAACCGATCGACCTCTTTCCCCGCACCGCCCAGATCGAATGCGTCAGCGTGTGGAAACGGCGTTCATTGTAGTTATAAGGCTCTTTCCGAATAGTCATTGCCAACTACTTCCGCTAATCTGGGGTGATGTTGGGGGATACATGGCAACACCTGGGGCAATCCGGGATTATTATTTTGTTGGTGGCGGCGAATGCTTTTTTCGTCGCGACCGAGTTCGCCTTTGTCAAAATCCGTGGATCGCAGCTCAAGTCGATGCGGGTGAAGGGAAAGAAGGACTGGCGGCTGGGCCTCGCGATTCGGGTGACGACGCATTTGGATCGCTACCTGTCGGCCACCCAGCTCGGCATCACGCTGACCAGCCTCGCCTTGGGATGGGTCGGCGAGCCGGTGGTGGCGAAATGGCTGCTCAAGCCGATCACGCACCTGGATGCGGCCTTTGGCATCCTGGCCGTCCTGCACATCTCGCGCGACACGGCGGTCGCCTCCATCAGTTACGCGGTGGCATTTGCGGGCATCACCTTTATTCACATTGTGCTCGGGGAATTGGTCCCGAAATACTTCGCCATTCAACGTCCGCGCACTGTGATCATGTGGGTCGCCGCGCCGCTCGTCCTTTTTTATCACATCTGCTACCCGTTCATCTGGCTGCTTAACCGCACCGCGAACCGGCTCCTGATGTGGATGGGTATTCCGCCGACGAAGGAATTCGACCACGGTTTCAACCAGGAAGAACTGCAATACGTGCTGATGAATTCGCGCCATGTCCATCCCTCGGACGAACTGGTGAACAAGATCATGCTCAAGGCAATCCGGCTGAAGGAGACGACCGCCGAGCAGGTCATGCTGCCACGCGACCAGATCGTCGTGCTATGGCGGGATCGCTCGTTGACGGAAAATATGGTGGTGGCGCAAAAATCGGGTTACAGCCGGTTGCCATTTTGCGGCGATACGCTGGATCAGGTGCTGGGCGTGATTCATGTGAAGGAAATGCTCTGGCAACACCAGGTGCTGGGAGAGCATACGAATCTCTCGGCCATCGTGCGTCCGATCCTTACGTTCATGGCCAAGACGCGGCTGCCCGCCATGCTCGAACTCTTTCGCCGCTCGCGCAATCATCTTGCCCTTGTGCTCGATAGCGATGAAAAATTGCTCGGATTGGTGAGTTTTGAGGATGTTCTCGAGGAACTCGTGGGCGACATTCGCGATGAATTCGACATCGAAAAAGGCCCGTTTTTCGAGCGAAGCAAAGAGGCCGTTCTGGTCGATGCCGATTTGCCTCTGCGCGACCTGGCGGTGGAAACGGGTTGGCCATTGGCAACTCAAACGACCGAGACCGTTGAGAAATGGGCGATGCGGCATTGGGGTCATCTTCCAGCCACGGGAGCGCAGATCGACATTGAAGGTTTTCAACTCACCGCCACGGAAGTGACCGTGCGACGCATTCGACGCCTGAGGATTGTTCGCCGACTTGTACCACAACCCCCCGATGCGGATGCGGAAACTGCCGTGGAACAAGAACATCTCTCATGAAATTTCCTGAAACTTATCCCCTCGTGGTAGGAACGGTGACGACTCAAGCGGGTTTGCGTTGCCTGACGCGCGCCACTTCGCCAGCCGATGTCATGGAAGTGCGGGTGGACGCGCTTCTCACGCAAAAAACGAGCGTGAAAAAAATCGAGGAAGCATTGAAGAAACGTAAACGCCCGGTGCTGCTCACACTGCGCATTCCGGCTGAGGGCGGTCAGCGCTCCTGGAAAGTGAAGGAACGCCGGGAACTGTTTTTGCAACTGCTGCCTTATGTCGAAGCCATCGATGTGGAACTGGCCACGGCCCGCGCGATGCAGCTGGTTATCGAGGAAGCGCGACGACTGAAAAAAACGATTGTTCTTTCCGCGCACGCCATCAAGCGGCCCGCGCCACGGGGGCAAATTTCGCGCTGGGTCAGGCAGTTCGACCCCAAGCCGCGAACGATTCTCAAGATTGCCGCGCTGATCAAATCGTGGCGCGACTTGCAGCAACTCGCTGCACTGTTGGTCGATCATGCCGACCTGTCGCTGGCCGTCATGGGGCTCGGGACTCACGCCGCACAGTCGCGCTCGGTTCTCACCGCGCTCGGTTCCTGTCTCGTCTATGGGTACCTCGACCAGCCCGCCGCCCCCGGCCAGCCCTCGGCGGTTGAAGTGCGGAAGATGGTGGCAGTATTGAGGTTGATCGGTTGAGCAATGGAAGTGCAAAACGGAACAGTTGTAACTGAGACTTTCTATTGCGACATCAGGGCACACGTTTTTCCGAGCCGTCATCCCGAGCGGAGGTGAGCCTCTACGTATCTATGGTCACATGATCAACCCGAACCGAAGTCGAGGGATATAGCTTGAACTTGGCTAAGATTCGAAATGAGCCGGAAGATTTATTAATTCACGAGGGATCTCATTTTCCGCATGAGCAACAAGCGGGATTTTCTTTCTATGTTTCAAAATCTTATGGCGCCATTTCCACATCTCACTTAACCCGGCCAGATCCTTCGACTTCGCCTCGGGCAAGCCTTGAGCTTAACCAACACTCTGTGGCTCGGCTTCGTTCAGGATGACAGATGGTTTGAAGTTTTTTTCCCTGTTCAACGAGGGGTGACTTGTTCAATACTTAACCCTCTATGCCCGCTAAAATTTATTCCGACAAAGACGCCGATTTAAAAGTGCTCAAAAACAAGACCGTGGCCGTGATCGGCTTCGGTTCCCAGGGCCATGCCCACGCCCTCAATCTCAAGGAGAGCGGAGTCAAGGTCATCATCGGCCTTTACCCGGGAAGCAAATCGATTGAGGCCGCTAAAAAGCACGGCTTCAAGGTTCTCAACAGCGCCGATGCGGTGAAGCAGGCCGACGTCATTTTCATGGCCACGCCCGACCTCGCCATCGCCGGTGTTTATGAGAAGGACATCAAGCCGAATCTCACGAAGGGCAAGACGCTTCTTTTCTCCCACGGTTTCGCGATTCACTTCAAGACGGTGAAGCCGCCGAAAAACGTCGATGTCATCATGGTCGCTCCCAAGGGCCCGGGCCATTTGGTGCGCCGTCAGTACCTGGAAGGCCGTGGCGTTCCTGCGCTGATCGCCGTGTTCCAGAATCCGAGCAAGCAGGCGAAGAAAGTCGCGCTCGCCTGGGCTCGGGGCATCGGTTCCACCCGCGCCGGGGTCATCGAAACCACCTTTAAGGAAGAGACCGAGACCGATCTTTTCGGCGAGCAAGCCGTTCTTTGCGGCGGCACGAGCGCCTTGGTGCAGGCCGGTTACGACACGCTGATCCAGGCCGGGTATCAACCCGAGATGGCCTATTTCGAATGTCTCCACGAATTGAAACTGATCGTCGATTTGATGTACGAGGCGGGAATTTCGGGCATGCGCTTCTCCATTTCCGAGACGGCGAAGTTCGGCGATGTCCTCATTGGGCCGCGCATCATTAACAAACAAGTCCGCGCCGAAATGAAAAAAGTGCTCAAGGAAATCCAGGACGGCACATTCGCGCGGGGCTGGATTCGTGAAGCAAAAACGGGCAAGAAAAAATACCGCAAGCTCCTTGCCGACGGCACCAAGCACCCCATCGAAAAGGTCGGGGCGCGTTTGCGCGGCCTTATGCCGTGGATCGGCAAACGCAATCTCGGTGGCGCGCAGGCTTCCTACTAAAAGTTGTCTAAAGCGAGGAAGGACATGATAAGGATTCTTTTCGTGCTCCTTCTGCCTCTGCTGGCGCTCACTTTCGGGTGGGCGTCGGCAGAGACAACGGATCCCGTAAAAATCGCCAATTTCGAAAAGCGGTTTGCGCAGGGCATCGACCTTGAGCAGCAGGGAAAACTGGCCGAAGCACGCGCTATTTTCGATGGCATCCTGGCCCAGGAACCGAGCGCAAAGGGTTCCCTCCGCGAGGCGGGATTGATCAGTGTCCGGTTGAACGAATTGCCCAAGGCCAGCGATTATTTCGAGAAACTCCACGCGCTGGTTCCCGATTATCCTGCGGCCATCGAATCGCTGATCCAGATCAACCAATCGTTGGGACGCGACGTGAAAGTCGAACGGTTGATAAAGGAGTTCCGGGCCTTGCACGATGGTGGAAAGATTCCGGAATTCAGCAAATCGCTCTGCTTTGTGCGGGAACGCATTCACCACGATCAACAGGAAATAATCATCAGCCAGTTTTTTGATTATACCAAGAATCCCAACACGGTGTGGATGGCCGAGGTCATGGATGCCAATAGACAATTGAAACGACGCTTGCTGCTTAATTACGACCCGGATGCAACCAAGGCGATGCGGGACAAGGATCCCAAATATGCCAACACCGAAGTCTTTACCTGGTTTGAGCACGTGATCAAGGATCAACAGGTCATGGAAATCGACGCTTACCTGCAAATTTTTGCGCTGCCCGATTACAAGAAATTTCGAAGTGCGATGCTGATCATCATGGCCAACACGCCCAAGCCCATTTACTCGCAGGCTGTCGATGCCTCTGCGGCGCAGTAGCCACTGTCTTGGACAGAACCGATTAATTCCCAATAGGCTAGGGTTTGGACGGACCGGGAGGACGAGGCGGACCTGGCGGCATATTTGGAGAAGAAGCCTGTTGGGTTGCCTGCGGAGTCCAAAACTGGTTATGGATAGCGGAATCTGTGGGAGGAATAGGAATGGCTACAGGCGCAGGTCGGTCGGTCACACCGAAACGTGGCGCGTCCTGGGGATAGATTTGCGCCAATAATCTTAACTCAGCCTGGGCCTGGTCATCCCGTTTGTGATCGGCGTAGTGCTGAGCGAGCTTCAACCCAATGCGAATCTGATCCATGGGGGCGGCGCCGAGGGTCATCGCTTTTTTGTAAGCTTTCTCCGCTGCCAGGCCTGCCGAAGGATCCTTCGATTTTTCTAAAAGATCGCCCAGGCCTTCAAGTGCCACGGGACCGGTTTCGGGAGTATCCAAGGAATGTTGCAGGGCATCGGTTGAGGGGGGCATTTTTCCTGTTGCGAACGCGCGTTGGGTTTTTTGCAGGAGAAGCCAGTCGTGATGATCCGAATGGGCCATGCTGGTATCGGCCAACGCATCGGGCAGGGATCGCCGAAAGGGTTGATAGAGCGGATCGCCGACGACGGTCACCATCCAGGAAAGACCTTTTATTGAGGCGTAGACGGCTTCGGCAAAGGAATTTCCATCCAGAAGGCGCTTGGTAAAAATATCCGTGTGCGGCGTCATATCGAGGTAAGGCTCATAGACCATTCCCATGGTGGCCGCTGCGCCGTGAGAAATAAGCGGGCCCACCCAGCCAACGGTTTCGCTGCGAACCGTGCTCGCGCTAAAGGAGTGGAGATGGTAGGCGATGGCACCGGGGACGAAACGATTCGGTGGGGTAATCCAGGGACCCAGGGCATCGCCCTTGTACCAACCGAGATAAAGCGCCACCTGGTCGCAAGGGTCGGTGGCGGGAATGGTATCGAGTTTGTCGTCGAATTTCACGCACCAGCCATCACCAGTCAGCAGGTCATGCGCCCGACGCAGCCAGTTGTCCCCCACGAGGTAGGGATCTTTCACATCCGTGAGACCCCGGCTATCGACCACCGCCAGTCCCGCCAACCGATTCTTCTCGGCGTAAAGACTGTCGTCGATCATCCGACGGACATCCTCCGGCTTTGGGCCGTCGAGACGCGTCACCATGATCATTCTTTTGGCTAAATCGGGTCCTGCGCGATGCAGCCCAGTCATCTTCTCATCAAAAAACGAATTGGGCATGAAGCCGCCGGTAGGCAAACCAAAGATCGGTAAAAGAGCCAGCTCGCTATCGACAGCGGCGGCATTGGTGGCCCATTCCGGCGCGGACTCCAAGCCAGCCTCATGGCTCGATTCAGGAGCAATTTTCAGAGGTACACCGCGTATCAGGACAATGGCCCAGATATGATTGTAGTTGGCGACGAGCAGATCCAGTATCCGGTTGCCCACACGAACGCGCGTGCTTTGGCGTTCGATCCAGTTTTTCTGGCTCATGTAGGTCATAATCGGCTCGCGGATCGTCTCCTCGTATTGCGTGCGCGTGATTTCCTCGTTCGTCGGGCAGGCAATGGAAAGAATATGATCCGCAGCGATACCACGTTTGGTGGCGTAATACGTCGCAAGCTCTTTGCTGTCGGGATCGTCCTGATTGTAAACCACCAACAAATGAGCGGTGAGATTTTCGGGCTGGCCCGGCTGGTTGGTGAGATGAGCGGAAAGATCGGATACAATCCCGGTGTTATCGAGGGGAGTTGTATCTTGATGCAAGGAAAGGCCCTGCTCCGATGGAATGGGCTGCGTCAATTCGGGGTGACTATCGAGAAAAGAGGATGAAACCGAATTGGTGGGAGCCATGGGCTTGCTCAGCCAGGGTAATGCGAGCGGTGTATGCGTTGGCTGCGGATTGCTGTCCGGCGCATTGGTACCCTCTGCGTGAATCAACGATTCCATGCCGATCAGCCAGATGAAAGCCGCCGCACAGCAGACAGATCGCGTAAACAGGATCACGTTGCACTTATTCTAACTCAAATTCGAATTTCATCCCATCATAAGTTACACCGATGCCCTCCGGGAGACCCGCCGTGCGATCGACATGGCTTTTCTCATGGGTCTGATGCGTGAGGAAGGATTGCCGCGCGCCGATGGCCAGGGCTGCCTCCACCGCGCCTGCCACGTTCAGATGCGTGGGATGAGGTCTTTCCCGCAATCCATCAATGATGAGAATTTCCACGCCGGTTACGATTTCGCGAATTGGATCCGGGAGGGCGGCGCAATCGCTGATATACGCAAGCAATTTTCGTCCCCCATTTGAAAAGAGAAACCCCAGGGTCGTCACCGAGCCGTGCGGCACGGGAAGCGGGGTGATCTCCAATCCACCCAGGGCAAATGTTCCAGTGATAATATGAGACACGGTATGCACGTAACCGGGAATCATTTTCTTCGGGTTGAAGGCGTAAAAGAAAATGCGCTCCAACTGCGTCAGCGTATGTTCCGAGCCGTAGATGGGCAACGGGCCTCCCCTCATTTCACAAAAACGGCGCAGATCGTCGAAGCCCATGATGTGATCGGAATGGGGATGGGTGAAGAGCACGGCGTCGAGATGATCCAGACCCTCGCGCAAGGCTTGATTCCGCAGATCGGGAGTCGTATCGACCAAAATTTTCGCATGCGGTGTTGCCAGGTGAATCGAAGAACGCGTCCGGCTGTCCCGCGGATCGGTCGATAGACAAACGGGGCAGCGGCAACCAATCATCGGCACACCCTGGGACGTACCCGAGCCCAGGACGGTGACGATTAATTTGGACGCAGTGCTCTCGGATGACATGGTCTTGAGATTGCCCGGAGTTGGTTAGATTTCACGCCTAAAGCGTAAATTCGTCTTGTTTTCCCTCTTGGCTGCTTTAGCTTCAATTCAAATATGAGATGCCTTGCCCTCATGGGTGCGCTTGGTTTATGGGCTGCGGGTTCCATCGCCATGGCCCAGATTCAAGTTTCGGCCCAGGCAGAACGGACCAACTATCTTCTCTACGAGCGGGTCGATTTGCTCGTCACGGTGGTGAATATTGGCGACACCGATCTTATCCTCAACAATGATGAAGGCCATCCCTGGCTCTCTTTCATGGTCACCAAGCACAACCGCTTGCCCGTATCCCCGGAACATCATGGCGATTTTAATGCGCTCAAGTTGAAAGTGGGCGAGACCAAGACGCTTCGGATCAACCTCACGCCGCTTTTCTCCTTCCGCGAAGAAGGCGAGTACAAGGCATCTGCGGTCATCGACCTGCCCGGCCAGGGCGAAATCATCTCGCCCCCGGTACCCTTCACCGTCCTCAAGGGCCGGAAAATCTGGACCCAGGTGCGCCCCGTCGATGGCTCCCAGCGCACCTATACGCTCCTGTCGTTCTCGCCCAAGCCCGATACCACGGCGCTCTATTTACGCGTGGAAGCGCCCGATGAAAATATCGTTTACGCCAATATCTCGCTCGGGGAAATAATCGCGTCCGTCGAGCCCGACGTCCTTTTCGACCCGAAGGGAAACATCCATATCATCCAGCCCATCGCCATGTCCACCTACCTCTACACCCGGGCCGATGAGGGCGGAAAGGTCCTCGATCAACGCGTCTTCAAAACCTTCCATGAAGTCCGGCCCCGCCTTGCCAAAATGGAAGATGGCAATGTCACGGTTTCCGGCGGAATGGTGCAGGATCCCAGTACGGCTCGTGAAAGACTTTCTGACGCGCAAGGCGTCAAGAAACCTGCGACGCCGGATGCTTCCCTGCAATAAGCCAACCCGCGCGGTTGCCAAAAGGATTGATTCCTCCTTGGGCGTGTGATTTACTTTCGCTCCCCTGTTTTTCCGGAGTAGCTCAGTGGTAGAGCGGTCGGCTGTTAACCGATTGGTCGTAGGTTCGAGCCCTACCTCCGGAGCCTCTTGGAAGCGGCTGTTTTTTCCTTTCTCCTTCGGCAGCGCGATGCAGATAATCTGTGGTGAAATCTGGTTCCAACCACGCGACGTGCTGAAACTACGGGGGGAGGGGGGCATGGGGATGTTCCGTTACAGGGTGGTATGAGGTGGTATGGAGAGGAGTTCGGCGAGGAGGGGGATAGGCTGGCCGTCGGCACCCTTGGCGTGCTGCAGGCGGTGATGGAGCGAGGTGAGTCGCGGAACACCCGGCGGAGTTGTGGCCGGTTGGGTTTCGTTGGTTTTGGAAGAAGAATGAGAATGGAGCGAAGTCATGAAGCCACGATTTTACATCAGCCCGAATGAAACGCGGTAGTCTTAGACCTCTTAAATGGCTTATCCCGCCTAAAATTATAAGCCTTTTAGGCCAGATAAGAAAATGGGGAGGAATTCAGCCGGGAAAGCGAGAAGCCTGACTCGCGACAGCATCGCCGCAGGCGGTGCAATCCCTCCCCGTTCATCATCTTATCCTAAAGATGCCTGTCCCATTTTTCCGGTGTTATCCATTTACGGGGCAATCACGAAAGTGAATTTGTTCGTAAGCTAGCCCAGCATTTTTTCGATCAACCGCAGTCTTCAAAAGCAACACGTGCTTCTTTTCCAAGTCGTTTAAGTCTGACGTAGGGACTTGATCGACATAAGTCTTGAGTGAAACTAAGTCGATAAAAGGCTCGAAGGTGCTTGCGATAAAAAGAGGTTCTGGAGCCGCATCATTGGTACTACTCTCTGTCATCAAAGTGTTTAAAAGAATCAGGGCATTAGCAGGGATTGATGCGAAGGCCACTGCCCATTTCGCCACCTCTTCTCGGGATGCCCAGTTTTGCCATAAGAAAATGGCAGCTACTCCATGTTTGCCTTTCAGCAGAATTCCATCTTGCGCTCGCTTCCTGATTAAACTCAGTCCCATGTCTTCCAACACTTTCGCGTCGCTGGCCAGAACAACATGGTTACGCTCTGGATGCCTCGTCTGCGCGACGGTGTCTTCATGGGAAATGAAAAATAAAACAAGCGAAAAACCGGTCGTTTCTGCGATTGCTGTTTTTATCAATTGCGTCCGAATGGCAACCGATTCGTTGAGAAGCCTAAAGTGGATAAATCGAAATGCTGTGACTTGGGCATCGAAAAGGCCTGGGCCGAAGCTTACTTTGGGAAATTCATCGGCAACATCGAATAAGGCGGTGACAATCGGCAGTAGAGCCACAGAGGATACGCTGTTACGGGCCGCAAAAAGATGAGTGAGAAGTTCTTCCAGTCTCCCTTCATTGATCGCCGAACGAAGAGCAATACAGGCTTTCTCCCGGTCTCCAGCCACAGCCAAGAAATCACGCCATCTGGAAGCAATGGCATTTTTCAAGTCGAGGCTCCCTCGAAAATATTTATAAAAGTGGTCGGAATGGCAAAGTCGAAGTTCCTTTAGAAAATCATCTTGGGTTCCTGGATAGCCATAAACTTCGGGGAAAAGATTTTTCAAAATGGCTGTGAGAGCAGCTTTCTTTACGGTGCTTCTAACGTCCTCTTCGATAATGGTATCCAAGTGAATCTTGGTTTCTTCCAGGACTTTTTTTCCTCTCCACACACGCGCCATTGCACTCTGCTCATTCCAGTCTGAGCTTTTGGCAAGAGCCGTATACGCAGGGTTGTCGAACATCCGCAGAACCTCAATTGCCATGAGATCGAGTGGATTCACCTCCAGTACGTTTTCCTTCAATTGGAGTCGGAAATAGAATTTGAAGCTGCTCAAGAAGCGATTTATGTCCCTAAGATTTTCAAAGTAGGGCCACAGACCGTCTGAAAATAAAATGTTCCATCGGCTTTTGTCCCATTCAATTTTGGGGTTTCCCTCGCTCAAAATGGTGTTAAGGCCGTTGAGAAGGATGGGGCGAATTTGATCGTCGAACGGAATCGGCGTTTCCCACTCCACCTGAACGATTTTTCGCAAATACTTGGAGCCATCTTCCGATACCAATTTTCCAATGGCTGTTGTGACGACTGATTTCTGAAACATGAGAAAAAACACGATGTTTGGAAGTTTAATGTTTGCTTTGATGAGCTGGAAAAGCAGCGCAATTTCCGTGTCAGTCAGTCGATCAATATCGTCGATAAAAATGATGATTGGTCGGTCTAGTTTTTTTAGTTCAATGGCAATTTCATCGCGGAGATCATCCAACGTTTCATCTGGTTGGTATTCCTTAAGGAGTTTGGCGATTGCCTCTGGAATTTTTAAAAGAGGAGAGACTACCGCGAGCGTTACAAGTACATAGGCACTGACTGTAAGCCAGTCCTTTTGAAGCTGATTTCTTGCTCCTATACCGAAAAGAGCAACAAGTCCGATAATCGCGGGAATCCATCCAGGCAGTGTCGTACTTACTATATTTGCTGACTTGAGCGTAAGGCCTAGTCCAAGCCATCGATTGAGGAGGCGCCGGGTCCATTTCTTTCGATCCGTCTTTCCGAACAGCGTGCCGATCTGTCGAAAAAAGCCTTCAAATACTTTCTCCTGCCCAGACCATTCCCAAGGGTTATAATCAACAATGAGTGCGTCGGGATCTGATTTTCTCAAGTGATGCTTGATGAAGTTGGCAAGAGTTGATTTTCCACTTCCCCACTCTCCGCACAGACTGACAACTAAGGTTTCTTTGTTGCGCCAATTAATTAACGCACGCGCAATTTCCTCAGAGAATCCCGACCGATCCAATTGATCTTCGCTGGGGAATTCTTTCGGGGCATCCGTCGAAAACTCATGGTGCTTACTTGCATCTTTGTCGGTTTTCATGGTCTTTAATAAGATGCCGCGACTCGAAAACCCAGCCGAATCTATTTAAGTTCCTGTACAAATTATGGAAAAAGGACAGGCACGTAGCAGCCTTAAATTTCGTTTATGGTCTGCGATCCTTTTTTCTCTCAACAAGTGTGAGATGGCGGACGAGGTAGGATTTGAACCCACGGAACCTTTTAGAGTTCGTCCGATTTCAAGTCGGATGCCTTAAACCACTCAGCCACTCGTCCAAGTATCAAGAGCTTCCTGCCTTTATGACATGACGGGAAGGGCGGCGCAATTGTTATCCCACGCGAGCGCGACGTCCTGGCCGCTTAATCTGGCGGCTTCGAAATCGAGGAGCGCGCTTTTGCGCGAGAGGCCGCCGGCATAACCGGTGAGCGAACCATTTTTCCCGACGACGCGATGGCACGGTACGATCCAGGAGAGGCGATTTGCGCCCGTGGCCGTTCCGCCCGCCCGGACGCTTTGCGGCGCGCCGACCCGCTTCGCCAGGTCGCCATAGGTGATTGTCTGGCCGAACGGGATGGCGTTGATCTCGTGCCAGACCTGCAGTTGGAAAGGAGTTCCGTGCAAATCTATCTTGAGATCGAAACGCTCTCTTTCTCCCGAGGCATATTCGCGGAGTTGATCCTCGGTCTGGAGGAAAATAGCGGCGTCGTCCTGCCGAATCCAATCGCTGCCAATTCGTGGCGCGTGGCGTTGATCCAGAAAGTAGAGGCCAGCGAGTTTGTTCTCGCGGCTCACGAGCAACAGTGGCCCGAGGATGCTTTCAATTTGCGTGTAAATCGTCGTCATAATCTTTCCAATGTAATCGGCTTAACGGGTAATGCCACCGATACGTTTCATTTTTTCCGGGTGTAATTCCCCGAAGCTTGCCTCGGCTTATTGGTAGCCCGCGATCTCCGAGCGCGGGAATTTTCCGAACCGTCGCCCGGCGGTCGACGGCTACCTCAGAGGGAGGCACCGCCGCTAGGGACAGCGGCGGCTACCTCGGAGGTCGTTCGAGCGGAAAAGGCGGCTACCTTCTTTTACGCCATGCCCACATGATCGAGCCATGCATTGGCGATGAGCGCATGCCCGGCTTCGGTTGGGTGGACGCCGTCCTCCGCCCAGAAAGCTGCTGGCGCGCGCGTGGCCGCCTGCGCAAAGAGGCCATCGAGAGGCAGCAAGTCCGTATCAAATTCCGCTGCGAGCTTTCGCACCACGTCGATCTTGGGATTCAAGTCCTCCCGCCACGCATACCTGTCCTCGGGCACGTGAAGGAGGAACGGTTCGAGCAGGATAACCTTGGCCGTGAGTCGTTGGCGGATTTTTTTGAGCAACGTGCGATAGCCATCTTCGAAAGTCTCGGTCGAGGTCGGGAGATTGTGGTCATAGCGCCTCCAAGTGTCGTTGATCCCGAGCAGGATCGAGATCACCGTCGGTTGCAGGTCGAGAAGATCGGGTTCCACGCGCAGCAGCAAATCGCCTATGCGATTCCCGGAGATGCCGCGGTTTAAAATTTGCAAATCGGGGGAAGCCATCCGCGCCTGGAGACGTGCTGCGATAAAAGCCACGTAGCCAAAGCCAAGATGGTTGGTGTTGCTGCGGACGCGATTGCAATCCGTGATGCTATCGCCAGTGAAGAGAATGCGGTCGTTGTTGGTAATTTGCATGGGAAAAAATTAGGGATGACAGATTTTTTTAAAAGATCATTTTCAGCAAGCTGTTAAGCCCCGGTCAGCCTTTTGATGTATTCGAGGTTGAGGCGCATGCTTTCCATGGGGGCAAAATTGAACTGCTCCTGTTCCACGATGTACCATTTCACCGATCCAACTTTTTCACACACATCAAAAATGCCGCGGAAATCGATGTCGCCGCTGCCCAGTTCGGTTTGCTTGGTCATGCTCCCGTCCTTCAGGTGCAAAAATCGCGCGCGGGTGCCCAGGCGGCTGATGGCCTTCACGGGATCGTTTCCAGAGTGGTAAACCCAATAGGTATCGACCTCGACGGAAAGATTCTGGGGCGCGGTGACCTGCATCATCCATTCCACGCCGGGAAGCCCGTCCCAGACTTTATAATCGTAGTTGTGATTGTGATAACTAAAATGGAGACCTGCCTTGTGAAGCTTCGCGCCCATGGCCCCGAGCAATTCACCGAGCTCGATGATTTTTTCCGCCGAGGTGAATATTTCCGGCGGTCTCCAGGGAATGACGACATCGACGGTTTGAAAAGTGGCCGCATCCTCGACGACCCGATCAAAAGTCCTGTCCAACTCCTCCCACTTGGCATGCATGCACGAAACCTTCATGCCCAGGTCGCTCACAATTTTTTGCCTCTCCTTGACGGAGAGGGTATCTCCCTTCCAGTCGAAGGGCGTGCAGGCCAGTTCGATGCCGTCATAGCCGATTTTGGCGACTTCCTTCACCGTCCCGGCAAAATCTTTTCGGAAGGCTTCATGAACGGAAAAGGGCTGGAACGCGATTGGGATCATCTCGTGAAAATGTGCCGGGCGTAACAGGGTGTCAAGATTGGGTTGAAAGAGCGCCACAGCGCCACTTAGGCAAAGCTGGGAAATGCTTTCAGCTTACAGGAACACGAAAGACTGCTTACATGCCTGCTAATTAATTCCTGCCCCGCAATTTTGCCAGCATGCGCAGAATTTCCAGGTAGAGCCAGACCAGCGTCACCATCAGGCTGAACGCTCCGTACCATTCCATATACTTCGGCGCGGATCCCGCGTTTTTTGCGATCATGTCGAAATCGAGCACGAGGTTTAGCGCCGCTACCACCACGATCACCGCGCTGATGCCGATGGAAAGCCATCCGCCCTGGAAACCGATTCCCGGCAGCGTCACATGGAAAAGCATGGCACCCATTCCGATCAGATAGTAGAGCGCGATTGTCACCGTCGCCCCGACAATCACCGCACGGAACGTGCTGTTCACCATAATCAGCCCGGTTCGATAGGCCAGTAACAGTCCGAAAAGCGTTGCGATGGTCATGGAAGCCGCCTGAAGCACGATATGGGGATAGGCAAGTTCCAGCGGGAAACTGATCGCCGCCAGGACGAATCCCTCCACTCCCGCGTAGGCCGGACTCAGGTAAGGCGCGGTTGTTGGTTTAAAACTGATGATGAGCGCCAGAACAAGACCCCCGATTGCCCCCAGGATGATCGGCAATGTCGGCTGCATGTGCGACTGCGATAACCCGACCCAAGTGAAGATAAAAAATATCAGCAAAATTGTTCCCAGGATGCCTGTCTTGTGGATCGTACCGTCAACCGTCATTGTCTCGGAAGTCCCGTAGCTGACCCCCATGGTTCCTACGTTTCCAAAGGCGCTGAGAGTTGGGTTGGAGGTGGTCATAGTTATTTCTTGTTATATTGGATCAATCTTACGGGGTCTTCAGTTAAATTCATCTTAAATTTATCTCTAATTTTGGCATAAACCAACTTAACAGTTTGTCATTATCGGGGTTATCGCTGCCGTTGCTCCATTCAGGCCAAGAGCCTTCGGTTTTTGTTTTCCCGTTGACGCTGACGCCGTAGGCTCTAGTTTCGCTATCTGGCATTTTATAAGTTTCACACTTCACTAACAAAAAAACAACTATGACAAAAATTGGCATCAATGGCTTCGGGCGCATCGGACGACTGGTCTTTCGCGCCATCGCGGAACAAGGTTTACTCGGCAAAGTTATCGATGTCGTTGCGGTGAACGATCTCGTTCCGGCGGATAACCTCGCCTATCTCCTCAAGTACGATTCCACGCAGGGCAAGTTCAACGGAACGGTCACGAGCGAAAAATCCGACCCGAGCGTACCCGAGGATGACGTCCTCGTCGTCAACGGCCACAAGATCAAGTGTCTCGCGGTCAAGGAAGGCCCTGCCGCATTGCCGTGGGGAAAGCTCGGCGTCGATTATGTCATTGAATCGACCGGCCTCTTCACCGAAGCCGAAAAAGCCAAGGGCCACATCACGGCTGGCGCCAAGCATGTCATTATCTCCGCTCCGGCCAAGGGCGAGGACATCACCGTCGTCATGGGCGTGAATCACGACAAAATTGATGTCACCAAGCACAAAATCATTTCCAACGCGAGCTGCACCACGAATTGCCTGGCCCCGATTGTCTATGTCCTTCTCAAGGAAGGCTTCGGCGTCGAGGAAGGTCTCATGACCACCGTGCACAGTTACACCGCCACGCAAAAGACGGTCGATGGCCCCTCCAAGAAAGACTGGAAAGGCGGACGCTCCGCAGCGATCAACATCATTCCCTCCACCACTGGCGCTGCCAAGGCTGTCGGCCTCGTCCTGCCTGAAATCAAGGGTAAGCTCAGTGGCATGTCGTTCCGTGTTCCCACGCCGACCGTTTCTGTCGTCGATCTCACGGTCAAGACGGTCAAGGAAACGAGCTACAAGGAAATCTGCGCGGCCATGAAAAAAGCGAGCGAAACCTATCTCAAGGGCATCCTCGCTTACACGGACGATGAAGTTACTTCGTCCGATTTCATTCACGACACGCATTCGAGCATTTTCGATGCAGGCTCCGGCATGGAACTGAACGGACGCTTCTTCAAGCTGATTAGTTGGTACGACAACGAATGGGGTTACTCCAATCGCTGCGTCGATCTTCTCAAGTACGTCATCAAATAACACCCAAGTCATCCCGGGCTTGTCCGAAAAGGGAATAGGAAGAGATCCTTCGACTAGCTCGGTACGACAGGCTTTTTAATTAAAAATTCCATCCTTATGGCCAAACTTACAATTCGAGACGTCCCCCTGAAGGGCAAACGTGTTCTTGTCCGCGTCGATTACAATGTTCCCTTGCAGGAAAAAGAGGGGAAACAGGTCATCACCAACGACACTCGCATCCGCGAGACTTTACCGACAATCAAGTATTTGATGGAACAGGGAGCGCGGGTGATTCTCTGTGCGCACCTCGGGCGACCCAAGGGCAAACGCGATCCGCAACAAAGCCTCGCGCTTCCGGCACAAAAGCTTTCCGAACTGCTCGGTGCCCCGGTGAAATTTGTCGATGATTGCATTGGCGAAAAGGCCGAGAAAGCCGCTGCGGAACTCAAGGACGGCGAAGTCGCGCTTCTCGAAAATCTTCGTTTCTATAATGAAGAAGAAGCCAATGACGATGCTTTCAGTGCGAAACTCGCCAGGCTTGCCGATGTTTACGTCAACGACGCTTTTGGCGCAGCCCATCGCGCTCATGCCTCGACTGCGGGCGTGGCCAAGTATGTTTCCGTTCGCGCCATCGGTTTCCTGATGGAAAAGGAACTTCGCTTCCTCGGCGATGAACTCGAAAATCCCAAGCGTCCCTTCATCGTCATCCTCGGCGGTGCCAAGGTCTCCGACAAGATCAAGGTCATCGACCGTCTCCTCGACCGTGCCGATACCATTCTTATCGGTGGCGCCATGGCCTATACGTTTGCCCTCGCGCTCGGCAAAAAAATCGGCAAATCGCTTTCCGAGCCGGACAAGGTGCATATTGCCCGGGAAGCCCTCGATAAAGCCAAGGCCAAAGGCGTCAAATTTCTTCTGCCCGTCGATACGTATGTCGTCGAAAACTTCGACTTCAAGGCCAAGACGGTCTCGCCGGGCCACTATCTCAAGCCGGGTGAGGATATCCCCGATGGTTGGGAAGGCGTCGATATCGGGCCGGAAACCGTAAAGCTTTTTTCCGCTGAAGTTGCCGCAGCCAAAACCATTCTCTGGAACGGTCCGATGGGTGTTTTTGAAGTCGCTGAATGCGCAAAAGGTACTTTTGCCATCGCGGATGCCATCGCCAAAAATTCCGGTGCGCTCAGCATCATCGGCGGGGGCGATTCCGTTTCAGCGGTCAAGAAAGCTGGCGTGGCGGACAAAGTCTCCTTCATCTCGACCGGCGGCGGCGCTTCGCTTGAGTTCCTCGAAGGTCGCGAATTGCCCGGCGTGGCCAGCATCCCGGATAAAAAATGAAATCATCCGGGACTTGTCTGGGGATTAGACACGTTTACGCTTAATTATTCCAATGAAGTCTTGGGCAGCATCCGAGTGACAATTCTTTAAAATAATTTTTATGATCTATCGCAAAAAAATCATCGCCGGTAACTGGAAAATGAACAAGACGCAGGCCGAGGCGCGCGTACTCGTGGAAGATTTGCTCCGAGAAATCGGCAAATTTGATGACGTGGAAATCGTGCTCTGCCCCCCTTTCACCGCCCTGTCCGCCGTCAGCGAACTGCTCAGTTCCGTTTCCAATGTCCGTCTTGGCGCGCAGAATTTGCATGAAGCTCCCTCCGGCGCCTTCACGGGTGAGATTTCTGCCGGGATGCTCCGCGATCTTTACGTCCGCTACGTCATCATCGGTCATTCCGAGCGCCGTCAGTATTTCCACGAAGACAACGCCACCGTCAATCGCAAGACCAAGGCCGCGCTTCAGGCTGAACTTCGCCCCATCGTTTGCGTGGGCGAAACCTTGCCGGAACGCGAAGCGGATAAATGGAAGGACATTCTCGAAACTCAATTACGCGATGGACTTGCCGGTTTCGGTGACAAGGAACTCGCCGACATCATCCTCGCCTACGAACCTGTTTGGGCCATTGGCACCGGCAGGACCGCCTCGCCTGCCCAGGCCGAGGAAGCTCATCAATGGATTCGCAAGGTTTTGGGCACTCATTTCAGTCCTGCGGCAGCAGAACGCATCCGCATCCAGTACGGCGGCAGCGTAAAACCGGAGAACGCGAAGGAACTCCTTTCCAAGCCCGATATCGACGGCGCGCTGGTCGGCGGAGCCAGTCTCGACGCGCGCGGATTCACCGCCATCATCAAAAACGCTTGCCTCGACTAGGCGAACGCGCAATTCTTACCTCTTATGTTTTGGACGAATATCGCCATCAATGTGCTTCTTGTCTTTTTCGTGATCGACTGCGTGTTGATGTGTCTTGTCGTTCTCATGCAGCGCAGCAAGCAGGAAGGCCTCGGCGCAGCCTTCGGTGGTGGCTTCACGGACTCGGTCTGGGGCGCGCAAACCTCCCAGGTGCTCGTCAAGACGACCGTCTGGCTCGCGGCTCTTTTTTTCATTTTCAGCATCTCACTCGCCCGGCTCTACGCTCATCGTGAAGCTTTGACGCAAAAGAGTTCCACCATTCAGGAAGAATTGATGCAACCGGTTGCTCCTGCCGCCACCAATGCGGCTCCGGTCACCACGCCGACTGTTCCGGGCGCGACTTCAGCTACGAATATCGCTCCGGCTCCTCTTCCGATTGTTCCGAGCGCTGTTCCTACTCCAACGGCTTCTTCCTCCACCGTTACCAATAACGCCCCCGCTTCGGCTGCGCCTGTCAAACCTGCCAAGTAGATGTCTTCATGATCGGTCATCCCGAGCCTTTCTCGGTGGTGAAACCTCCGCTGGCATGAACACTTCGCTTTCATCACGGCGTCGAAGGTCGCTTGTCCTCCCAGTATCAATCGCAGGTGCAGCGTTTCTCTTCATAGCTTTTTTCTATCTCTTCGGTGGCTGGACACTGAGCGCGCCTGCGGATTTTATCATCTGCAACGGTGACGAACCGCAAAGCCTCGATCCCGCCATCGTCACGGGGCAACTTGAAGGGCGCATCTGCCTCGCACTTTTCGAAGGCCTGACCACCCGCAATGCAAAAGGCGACATCATTCCCGGCATGGCGGAAAGTTGGATCATATCACCCGATGGACTCACTTACACTTTTACCATTCGTCCCGAAGCCAAATGGAGCAACGGCGAGAAACTCACCGCGTACGATTTTCTTAATTCGTGGGAACGGACGCTCAATCCCACCACCGCATCGGATTACTCCTACCAACTCTACTATCTCGTTAATGGCGAAGCCTACGGCACGGGCAAGTTGAAGGATTTTTCCAAGGTCGGCGTGAAGGCTCCCGATGAACATACGCTCGTTGTCACGCTGACCCATCCGACGGCCTATTTTCTGGAGCTTACCTCCTTTCAAACGCTTTGCCCGGTTCATTTGGCGAGCGTGAAAAAGTACGGCTCGAACTGGATCAAGCCGGGCAAGATGATCAGCAACGGTCCTTACGTTCTCAAGGAATGGCGACTCAACGATTACATCCTGGTCGAGGCTAATCCCAACTACTGGAGACCGGTTCCCATCCATCGCATCAAGATTCTTCCCACGAATAATCCCACGGCTTGCTTCAATCTCTTTTACTCGAAAAAAACTGATCTCATTATCGACAAGACAAGCATCCCGCCTTCGCTTGTTCCCGATCTCCGGGACAAGCCTTACTTCCACGCCAATCCGTTCGGCGCCACATCCTTCATCCGTTTCAATGTGAAGCGCAAGCCCTTCGATGATGTGCGTGTGCGCAAGGCGCTCGCTCTGGCTCTCGATAAAAAGGACATCGTCGAAAAAATCACCCGCGCCGGGGAACCTGTCGCCAATAATCTCGTGCCACCGGGTAGTGTCGGTTACACGCCGCCCCAGGGGTTGAGTTATAATCCTGATGAAGCGCGTCGCCTTTTGGCCGAGGCTGGTTATCCGGGCGGCAAAGGTTTCCCCGACGTAAAATTGCTTTATGCAGGGCGTGGCAGCGGGCCGCAGGTCGCCACCGAAATGCAGGCTCTTTGGCGGCGTGAATTGGGAATCACTTCCATCGAGTTGCGCGGCCAGGAATGGAAGGTCTATCTCAACACCCAGCAACTCATCGATTTCGATCTTTGCATTTCGGCCTGGGTTGGTGACTACAACGATCCTCAAACCTTCCTTGATATGTTCATCACCGATGGCGGAAACAACCTGACTGGCTGGGGCAATCGGCAGTACGATGAGATGCTCAAGACTTCCGAATCGATCCCGGATCCGGCCAGGCGCATGAATATCCTCCATGACATGGAAAAAATTCTCGTTGAGGACGAGGTGCCGATTGCTCCGGTTTATTTTTATGTCGGCATGTCGCTCTACTACCCGGAAAAACTCGGTGGTTTTGAGCCGAATTTCGTCGACGATCATCGCTGGGGCGAATTTTATATTCCCGGAAAGAAACCTTAATTTTTACATTCTTGAAAAAACTTCCACATCATCAGTCCGTCATCCTGAGCTTGTCGAAGGATCAGTTCAGTCTTTTGTTTTTTCCACAAGCAACCGAACTGATCCTTCGACAAGCTCAGGATGACGGAATAGTTGAAACGAATCTTCCTTCATGAACGCGATCATCATCCGGCGATTAATTCAGGCGATCCCCGTTCTCTTCATCGTCGTTTCACTCACATTTCTCCTCGTTCGCAGCGCACCGGGCAGTCCTTTTTCCACCGAGAAAAAAATACCGCCTGAAATCATTGCTGAACTTGAGAAACAATACGATCTCAACGGCACGATATTGCACCAATACCGTCAATACATGGGGAAAGTCGCGCATGGTGACTTGGGTCCTTCAATACGATACCTCAACCGTAGCGTCAACGAGATCATCATGCAGACGCTGCCCGTCTCAATGGTTTTGGGATCGCTTGCTTATGTCCTGGCCCTGTTTTTCGGCATTACACTCGGCGGGCTTGCGGCCATCCGGCACAACCAGCTCGGGGATCGTTTTATCATGCTTCTCGCGTTGCTTGGTATTTCAGTACCGAGTTTCGTTCTTGCGCCGATAATGGTCATGCTTTTCGCCATCAAGCTCCATCTGCTGCCGGTCGCGGGGTGGGGTTCGCCGGATCAGATTATTCTTCCCGCGATTTGCCTCTCCATTCCATTCACCGCCGCCATCGCGCGGCTTACACGCGGCAGCCTTCTCGAAGTTCTCAAGCTCGATTTTATCCGCACCGCGCGCGCCAAGGGTCTGTCGGAAAACACCGTTCTTTTTCGTCACGCCCTCAAGGTCGCCATTCTCCCCATCATCGGTTATAGCGGGCCTGCCGCCGCTGGCATCCTCACCGGCTCCATCGTCATCGAAACGCTCTTCGGCATTCCCGGCATCGGCCCTTTTTTCGTTAACAGCGCACTCAATCGCGATCCGTTCATGACCTCCGGAGTCGTTCTCGTTTTCAGTTCATTTCTCATCCTCTTCAACCTGCTCGCCGACATTCTCTATTTTGTCGTCGACCGTCGCGTCAAAATGGAATGAAGCCGTTGCATCAATTTTATCTCGTAGTGAAGCGCGATACTTTCCTCGTGGCGTGCGCCCTATTCCTGTTGCTCGTCGCCTCGCTGGCGATAGTGGGCATTCATTACACTGGTTACAGCTACAATGAGATTTCGGACGCTTCCCTGCTGGAGCCTTCTCATGCCCATTGGTTTGGCACTGATGTCAATGGACGCGATCTGCTCACCCGCACTCTTTTCGGTGCGCGCATCTCACTACTGGTCGCTGCCGTGGGAACGTTGGTGAGCCTGACCATCGGCGTCACTTATGGCATGATCAGCGGTTACGTGGGTGGTCGGGTCGATAACATTATGATGCGCGTGGTCGAAATCATCTATTCCTTGCCGACGCTGGTACTGGTCATCGTCATGGTCACCAGCCTTGAGGATCATGTCGCAGGTTTGCTTAAAAATGTGGGATTGCCGGGCAATTACTCCCGCATGGTTCTCCTTTTCCTATTTCTTGGGCTTACCCAATGGCTCACCATGGCGCGAATCATCCGGGGACAGGTGCTCGTGTTGAAGCAACAACCCTTCGTCCAGGCCTCGCTTGCCCTCGGTCAATCCCACGCCCGAATTCTCTGGCAACACCTGCTTCCCAACCTGAGCGGCATCATCATCGTCTATCTTACCCTGACCATTCCTTCCATCATGCTCGACGAATCATTCCTCAGTTTTCTCGGTGTGGGAGTGCAGGCGCCTCTCGCAAGCTGGGGAACCTTGGTCTCGGATGCGGTTTTTTCGATCAATCCGATCAAGCTTTACTGGTGGATGCTTATTTTTCCGGGTGGACTAATGACCCTGACTCTGCTCGCCTTGAATTTCCTCGGTGACGGGTTGCGTGACGCACTCGATCCTCGTGTTAGAAAGTAAATGATATGGCCAACTTTGATCGTATGATTCCCGACCTGCAGGCTTCCTTTGCCTGTGAGGATGTTCGCGTTGAAGCCAGCGGCGCGCACACCATTGTCGGCATCGTCAATTTCATCGGCGCCCCGACGCTGCCCATCCAGATCATCAAGCTTTGTGTCTGGACGCGCTGGTCGTCCGGGGTTGGCCAGTTCGATCAACTGACGCGACTGGTTGGGCCGGATGAGGAAACGGTTATCGCCGAGGCCAGGACACAGTTCCGGTTGGGAAATGAGGAAAGCCATACAACCAACGTCAATATTTTTGGTGGAGTCCAATTTACTGAGGTCGGTGCGCACCATGTCGAGATTCATCTCGATGGCGAATTGAAACTCCGTTTTCCGCTTCGCGTGGTTCTGCCCCAGCCAACGGAACAGACCGGCTAGTTTATCATCATGAGTTTCTGGAATCAGTTGGTTGATCGCTTTCGTGGCGATGCAGGGGAAGAAATCAATTGGGAGGCGCTTCTCATTGAAGCCGATCTCGGTGTCAGGCTCGCGACCGAATGGGTTGAAGAGCTCAAGGAAAATGGCCTGACCCGCTCGCCCGAAAAGGCGGAACTCTTTCTGCGCGATAAAATGGTGAAACTTGTTCGTATCCCACCGCCTTTACCCATCGGAAAAAAACCGGAAGTCATTCTTCTTATCGGTGTCAATGGCAGCGGGAAGACGACCACAGCCGCAAAGCTCGGCGCTCGCGCCAAACAGGAAGGGCGCACTGTCCATCTTGGCGCTGCCGATACCTTTCGCGCTGCTGCTGCGGAACAACTCGAAGCGTGGGGCGAACGTCTCGGCATACCTGTCACCAGCGCCGCGCCTGGAACCGATCCCGCCAGTGTCGCCGTGAGGTCGCTTCTGGCCGCGCAGGAAACAGGAACAGATCTTCTTATCATCGACACCGCCGGACGCCAGGCCAACAAACGCAACCTTCTTCTCGAACTCGGCAAGATCAAGCGCAGTCTCCAGAAAAAAGTTGAAGTGGTTCCGCATCACAGTTGGCTTGTTGCCGATGGCATGACGGGCAGTGGTGTTCTTTCGCAGGCGCGCGAATTTCACGAGGCGGTGGGACTGACCGGCCTCATTGTCACGAAGCTCGACGGATCGGCCAAGGGCGGGATGGTGGCCGCTGTTCGTGCCGAATTGGGTTTGCCCACTTATTACCTGGGTCGCGGCGAACGGCCCGAGGATTTGAAACGATTTGAAGCAAAGGACTTTGTTGAAAACTTCTTTGGCGACTGACCGGCGCTATTTGCAACGCGCCCTGGAACTCGCGCAACGCGGCGAGGGACTCACCCTGCCCAATCCCCGGGTTGGCGCGGTGCTCGTGCGCGGCGGAAAAATCATCGGGGAGGGGTATCACCAAAAAGTAGGCACTCCCCATGCCGAAGTTCACGCCATGGCCGATGCGAAAAAGCGGGGTCATTCTGTGGCGGGTGCCACGCTCTACGTGACCATGGAACCATGCTCGACCCATGGTCGTACGCCACCCTGCACCGATTTGATTTTGCGTGAAAAAATCAAGCGCGTGGTTTTTTCCGCCACGGATCCGAATCCTGCCCACGCGGGTGCGGCTGCACGACTTCTTCGCGCTGCTGGTATCGAAGTTTCCTCCGGCCTGCTGGAGGAAAAGGCATCCGCCCTGAATCGCGACTTCAATTGGTGGATCGTTCACCGCCGCCCCTGGGTCGTGGCCAAAATTGCGCTGTCACTGGATGGAAAAATCATCGCACCGCCGGGTGGTAATCGTTGGCTGAGTTCGGTGCCTGCACGAAACATGGCGCATGAATTACGCTGGCAGTCAGATGCCATCCTGATCGGAGCGGAAACGGCCCGACGTGATAATCCCCGCCTCACGATCCGCCTGCCGGGTAAACACGGTAAAGTTCAGCCGTGGCGTATTGTAGTCACCCGTTCAGGTAATCTTTCCAAAAATCTGCATCTCTTTTCGGATCGTTATCGGGATCGCACCCTCGTTTTTCAAAAGCAATCTCTGCCTGAAATTTTGGGAGCATTGGGCGAATTGGAAATCTCGCATCTGCTCATCGAAGGCGGCGGCAAAATTTTGACCGAGGCCTTTTGCGCTGGCCTCGTCAACGAAGTCGCTTTCTTCATTGCGCCCGCCATCATGGGTACCCTTCCGCGCGCCTTGGAAAAACTCAACGTGCCTCTTCGTTTGAGAGATGTCCGCTATGTGCCTGTTGGTTCGGATATTCTTTGTCGCGCTTTGTTATAGGAAAAAATGCTACCAACTTCTTGGCAACTCATCGTTGAGTTGCTTGAGAAAATTCGTGAGATTGTGACGGGCAAGCGAAAGACCTGAAACGAATTTTTTAAACGGCATGATCTCATCCGGATGTGTCGCCAGGTGGCTCAGCAAACGTACAGGCGTGGCCCGTCCCTCCTCGGCATTGAATCCGGCGGCGAGTGCCGCGGGCGGAAGCACCTGATGGTAATCATCGCTGATCACGCGTAGCGCCACGAAGGGAATCGAGCGGGTGCGCACCACAGCCGCCACTGCTGCAGTTTCCATCTCGACCACCTGATTCTTCGAGCTACGGGCATACCAGTCACGTTTTTCAGTCGTGGCAACCAACTCATCACACGTGCAGAATCCCGCAAAATCAAAACCCGAAAGCAGTCGCAGGAACGACACGACTGCCTCGGAGGTGAAGTTGTTCGAGATCACCACCTGCCCAACTTTCATTTGAGACACCAGGGCACCGCCATACCCGGCCAGGATAAAACCCTTGGGCCGGAAATATTGAAAAATAGCCTGGGTATTTTCCCCGGCCATTTTCTGCCCCATTCCAATCTGCGCGACAAGCACGGGGCGATCCCCGAGATTCGCCATCGTGCAATGCAGCTTGCCAATGGAAAAAGATTCTTTTTGGGTACAGCCTTTCAGCAATTCCTGTGCTTCGTGGGCGAGGGGGAAAGCGTAGCAAATCATCGCCGCTCCCGTGCCGCCAGCTTTTGGAAATCCGCCAGCGCCAACAGGGGCCAGTTATTCCGGTACATATCGTATTTGAGATAAAAAACCTTGGGGAAACCGGTGCCGGTGATGTGATCTTCCGTCCAGGAACCATCAGCATTTTGCGTGTGATAAAGATGCTCCACGCCGCGCTGGATGCTCGGCCTCATATGATCGGTCGCGGCGATGATTCCCATCAGTGCCCACGCGGTCTGGGAAGGTGTGCTTTCGCCCCGGCCCTTGAGCTTGGGGTTGTCGTAGCTTGCCGGGGTCTCACCCCAACCGCCGTCCGCATTTTGACACGATTCGAGCCAGTTCAATCCGCGCAAAACCCAATCCTGGTACATGTCCTCGCCGATGACGCGCAGGCCACGCAAAACCAGCCACGTCCCATAAATATAATTCACGCCCCAGCGGCCTTCCCATGAACCATCGGGAAGCTGCGTCTCGCGGACAAAACGAAGGGCGCGTTTGACGAATGGCTCCTTCACGCTGACGCCCAACCGCCCAAAAACTTCCAGTGCGCGCGACGTGATGTCGCTGCAGGGCGGATCGAGAATGGCGTTGTGATCCGCAAAGGGAACATCCTGCAGCCACTGCTTGGTCACATCCTTGTCGAACGCGGCGAACCCGCCGTTCTTGCACTGGAAACTGATCGCCCATTGCAATGCGCGATCAACCACTTCTTTTTTGGCCGCCTCGTCGGGCATCTTGATCACGCTGAGGGCCATCAACACTTTGAAAGTATCATCGACATCCGGGTAATATTGATTGGCGAATTCAAAAGCCCAGCCGCTCTTGATCGGCGTCGGGTTCTTGTGTCTCCAGTCACCTCGAATATCCCGCACCTCCTTGGAGATGAGCCACTCCCCCGCTTTTTGCAATTGAGGATGGTCAGCCGGAATGCCCGATTCCGCGAGTGCGAACGCCGTGATCGCCGAATCCCAAATGGGCGAGAGACAGGGCTGCATCCGAAACTCGTCGGTCACAGGATCGTGAACTTCGAGACCCTTGAAATCCTTGACCGCCTTGCGCAACACCGGATGGGCCTCGCTGTAGCCCAACGTTTTCAAGACCATGATCGTGTACATCATGCTCGGGAAAATGGCCCCGAGACCTTCCGTGCCATCGGCAACGCGTTCCAGGATCCACGCCTCGGCCTTTTTCAACGAGCGACTGCGAAACGGTTTCCAGGGTAGCGTGTCGAGAAATTTGAGAGTCCGATCCCACCTCAGGAAAAAATTCTTCCAGGTGAAAAATTTCTTGTCGAAGGGCATGCCCAGATTTGAATGCTCGGTGCCATAGGGGAACAATTCATGTAGCTGCTTTTCAGGCGGTAGATGTCGCACCGGCTTGAAATGGTTGATGATCGAAAGAGGCACCACCATTCCGCGACTCCACGACGACATCTCGTAAATATTAAAATAGAGCCAGTTCGGCAGCAGGATGATCTCCGGTGGAATGATGGGGAGATACTTCCAGGGATATTGTCCGAAAAGGGCGAGAAACAATTTCGTATAGGTGTTCGCCTTGGGAATGCCGCCCAGGCGCACGATGGTCGCATGTGCTTTCAATACCCGCGGTTCATCGGGCGAAAATCCAGCCAGCTTTAACGCGAAGTAAGCCTTTACCGTCGCGTTCAATTCGCTTGGCCCCTTGTAATAGGAGTTCCAGCCTCCGTCATTCTGCTGGCGATCCAGCAAATGCTTCACGCAACGGGACTGCTTGTCGAAATCGACCTCACCCGTCCAGTGCATGAAAGCGACGACGTCCGAGACCAGCGTGCAATCGACGAGTAATTCGCCCACCCAGTAACCCTCGGGCTTTTGCATGCCGAGGAGATTTTGCTGGGCTTTGCGAATCGTTTCCTGGGACCGCTCAAATAGAGGAGCCGCTGCCTGGTCGCGAAAGGTTTCGAGCGAGACCTCAATGGTTTTATTCGGTAACGGTGTCATGGAATCCAATGAGCTAAAGCATAGGAAAAGCCCGCCGGAGGTCAATGCAACGGCATGTTATCAGCTTACCGCGTTATTTGACTGGCTCAGACTCCCGATCTCCCTTGCCACGAGATATTTCCTCGGAATCAATGTCTCCCTGATAACCAAATGCTCCCGTCTGTGTCCAGTCGAGACCGTGAACTTCGTCTGCCAATTCGACGCGATTACCCAGGATTTTCTGGATCAGGCTGAGACACGCATAGCCAAGAATAAAGACAACCACAAAGCAGGTTATGCCGCCGATGGCTTGTGCAGCGAGTTGGTGCCAATCGCCCGTAAGGAGCAGTCCTCGCACCGGGCCATCGATGCCATTGATACCCTTGCCCGCTGTGCCATTCGCAAACAGTCCCGCCGCCAATACACCCCACGCACCGCCCGCTCCGTGAACCGAGATTGCGCCCATCGGGTCGTCGATGCCCCGTTCTTCCACAAAGTGGATGGTAAACTGGATAATCAACCCGGCCAGAATACCGATCACGAAAGCAGCCCATGGATCAATCAAGGCGCTACAGGCAAAAATGGAAATGATGCCACCCAGCAATCCGCGACAAAGCAGCGCCGGTTGGGGAGCCTGTTTTTGCCCGGCCGCGATCAGAAATGAAATCAACGCGCCGCCCGCCGCAGCCAGCAAGGCATTGACCGCAGCCAGTCCCGAGTTCGAATAGGCAAAGGCATTGGTTGCTGTCCATGAAATGAGAAGAATCATCGCGCCCAGAAGCAGAAACGGCATGTTGTGACCGGGGATACTATTGATCGATTTATTGCGGCCAAATTTTCCGTAACGAGGCCCAAGCGCCATGGCAATAACCAGGGCCAGCGTGCCCGCTGTCTCGTGCACAACTCCTGCCCCGGCCAGATCGACGAAGCCGTGTCCCAATCCAAACTCGCGGCCCATCTCGGCGAGCCAGCCGCCACCCCAAACCCAGTTGGCAAAAAGAGGATAGATCAGGGCACCGATCAAAAATGCGGTGATGGCCATGGCCAAAAGTCGGCCTCGTTCCAAGGCTGCTCCAAGCGCCGCAGCCACCGCGATGGCCAGCAGCACGGCCTGGCTTAGGAATAAAGCGGCAGTCGCATTGCGTGAGGTTTCATCCGTGATCAGGAAAAAACCAGAACTTCCCATGTAGCTCCAATAATGGCCCAGGAATCGGAAACCAAGTTCGTGGTCGAGCGTGCTCTTTTCCGAGGGAAGGACTGATTGAACCAGCGCAGCATGGGCATCCCCGACGCCCCCCATCTGCACCGCAAAACCACCCATCCAATAGCCGATCAGCCCGAAAACCAGCCCGACCAGCAACAAGGTCGAGGTATGTCCGCAATTCTTTGCCCGGCTCTGTCCACACTGGTAAAGGAGAAAACCGCCTATCGAAGCCAGTGTCAGCAACGGCGCTAGCACCAGCCAACCAGAAAGCCTGGAGGATCCGCTGCTGCCGTCGCTTTCCGCTCGTATTTCGGATGACGTGAGAGAAGGAGTGGAAGCTGGTGCGGTTACAGGGGCGGGCGCAATGGGCGCATTCGCTGCTGGCTGACTGACCTCTATTGCATTTGTTGGAGTGCTCATTCCCTCAACAACGTTCGTGTTGTTATTGATGCTAAGGGGGGCAGGATTATCGGTTGTGCCGTTCGTGGCAGTTTGCGCGACTAAAATCCCTATTTGGGTAAAACCCAGCCAGAGCACAAAAATTAAAGCGCGCAGCAAATTTTGTCCGTTTAAAAACGTAAAAAAAGTTCTAAGCATATATCTGTTAATAATATACAAGCAAAATATGAATTAAAATGGCAAGCAGATTCCAATCATTAGCCATATGGATGAGGCATGGAAATTTTCTAGTTTTGTTGTACGATCTTTTCAAAGTGAAGAACTTGGCTGCAAATGTTTACCTTGACGCAACCAACTTTTTTTCGCGAATTTGCTCTGCTACAAAATGATGAAATCGCTTTCTGCTTTACGTTTCAGTGACCAAAAAGATGGTTTTCGCCAAATACTTTCGGATCGGCATTGGTTGGCCAAGGTCGTTTTGGGAGGCTTTCTTCTCATCAATCCATTTTTGGTGGCGCTGGCTCCCTCCTATTTCTCCGGCCAGGGACCCGATTGGGTGCAGGCGGTTTTCCCATGGATACTTGGTTTTAATGTCCTCTCTTTTTGGTTTCCGCTCGGCTTCACGTTCGAGGTTCTGCGCCGGGCCCGCACGGGACGCGGCATCCAGCTACCCGACTGGCAATGGAACAGATTGGGTGTCTTCGCCAAGGAAGGCGCGGTCAAACTCATGCTGGCCATAACGACCCTGCTACTCCCGGTAGCTCTTTGGATGGGTGCCTGTTACGGTCTCTTTATTTACCTTCTGGGTCTGCCCGCCACTTTGCTCACGTTATTCATTCCGCCGATCATGCTCTTCGTGATTCCGTTCTGTGGCGTGGCTTGCTGTCGCTGGCTCGACGGCCATTCCATTCCCAACTGTGCGCTTAATTACTTTGAAAACTGGCGATTGTTTCGCAAGGGCTGGAAAGATTACCTCATTGCCTCGGCCTTCATCGTCGGGGTCAACTCGATCACCACTTCCTTTTTTTACACCATCCCGTTCGGTGCGGTCTTTGGACTTTGCCTGGTCGATACCTGGTTCGGCCCCATCTATGCCGAATCAGTGGCCAAACCCGAAGAAACGCCAATGGGACAACCCAAGCCTGAATCGGTTTTGGCCGCCTAGTTAAACAGCCGCAGCCCGATACGTTACGATCTTTTAACTACAGCAGATGCCCGTTTTGCGATATATTGGATCGATTGCGTTAATTGATCCTGCGTCCGTTTATAAAATCTCCTCATGAATAGCAGCCCCTCAGTGCCTCCAGAAAAAAACGCGATGTCGGCCTCCGCCCAGGTTTTGCCGGATGGCGAATCGGGATCATCCATTCCGCCTACAGATAAAGCTGATGTCTTGGTTCCGAAACGTCCGTTTTTCCATAGTTTTAATTTTTGGGCTGTACTGACCGTTATTCTGGCCCTCCTCATTCTATTAGGATTTCGGTATGGCCCCCGGACAGTGGTCTTTTCCACTATCACGTTGTTGGAAGTAATCGCGCTCTTCAACATCCTCATCATTGTCCACGAGCTTGGCCATTTTCTCGCTGCGCGCTGGTGCGGGCTGAAGATCGATAAATTTGCGATCTGGTTCGGCAAGCCCCTTTGGTCCAAAAAAATTGACGGGGTGGAGTATATCCTCGGTTCGATTCCTGGGGGTGGTTATGTCGCATTGCCCCAAATGGCTCCCATGGAAGCCATCGAAGGCAAAACGGATACGCCCAAGGAAGAGCTGCCCCCGGCATCGCCCTGGCATAAAATCATCGTCGCATTTGCAGGGCCGCTTTTCAGCTTCGGACTCGCCATCGTTTTTGCCTGTATCGTGTGGGCCGTCGGCAAGCCGAGTACTTACACGGAAAAAACCACCACGATTGGCTATGCCATCCCCGATGGACCAGCCGCCAAGGCGGGACTTCGCGCGGGAGATGTCATCAAAAGCATCAACGGACACACCGTCTCACGCTGGATGGGCGTGGGCGATGGCGTCACCTGGCGCATTATCACCAGCACCGTTTTGCCTCTCACCATTGTGGTCGAACGCAACGGTCAGCCTCAAACCTTCGAGGTCATGCCGCAAATCGAGGCCAGGGAACATCACTGGTGGGAACGGAACTCTCCCCCGAAAATTCAAATCGCTCCTGAGGAGAAAAATCTCATTGTCGGCAAGATACTTCCCAACAGCCCTGCTGCTGTGGCCGGTATCAAAAAGGGCGACCGATTGGTGGCACTGGACGGCGCCCCGCTTCTCACCTACATGGCCATTTACCAGCACATGAAGGATTCGCCCAATGCTCCGCTGAACCTAACCATCGCCCGTGGGAGCGAAACCCTTCCCCTGGTTGTTCAGCCGGAAAAACCTCTCGAACCCAGGGACATTCCCAAGGATGAAGCGCAAACGGCCATCGGCCTCGATCTGGACGAGAGCACAGATGTGGTTCTGGTTCATCTTACCCCGTGGAATCAGGTGGCGGAATCGGTGGACATGGTGCGAAGCACCCTTATGGCCTTGGTCACGCCCCACTCCAACGTCAGTGCCTCGCAACTGAGCGGCCCTGTCGGCATCATGAATATTTTCTTTATCGTCTTGAGCAGCGAGAACGGCTGGCGCATGGCGCTCTGGCTTGCTGTCGTCATCAACGTCAATCTTGCCATGCTCAATCTCTTTCCGTTACCCGTTCTCGATGGCGGTCACATCACGCTCTCCATCATCGAATGGATTCGTCGTCGTCCGCTCAGCATGAGCCTTCTCGAACCTCTCCAGACCGCCTGCGCGCTCCTTCTCATCAGTTACATGGTCTATGTCACTTTCTTCGATGTCCAGGATTCGGGTAAGATCGCGATGAATTCCGGGGGCGGAGAAATCAAATTTGCCCCCAAGCCGACCTCTCCGTAGTTGTCCGAAAAGGTAGCCGCCGACGGCCCGTCGGCGGAAGAAGGACGCTAAGACGATGGCCTCCACACATACGGCCAATTCTCCGCTTTCAAAATCAGCCCAGCCCTCACGGGATTTTGTAATATATACCAACCTTTCTGTTCCAGGTTTTCGTCACTTCGCAAGCGATGATCGAAAAAATTATCCTGCCACTTAACTTCGTGGAGTCGGGCCAGCCAATTTTTCCAATCTCTAATCGTGCGGGCAAAAGGCCGATTGTGAGGAAACTGAAGCAAGAGGTGGATATGATCCGGCATTAATACGCCCAAAGGACAAAACCAGTCTTCGTTTTGATGCCGCCACCTGATTGATTCCAATACAATCGGTCCCAAAACAGAATTGCAAAATTGATTTTCACCCCGGACTTTTCCGCAAACCGTAATAAAATAGACAGCTTCGGAGCCTACCCAATTTGGCAAGTCATGAAATAACTTCTTGTCGGGATATATCTTGGACACGAAATCGAAATATCATGGGCTCCACCTATTGCCAATCCTATCTGCAAACCCGCCGACGGGCCGTCGGCGGCTACCCTGTTGAGCGGTACTTATGGGGTCTCAGCAACGACTACCACGGGCTTGCCCTTCCATCCGATAGATTCTAGGGTAATGGTTCACATGTCCCCCGTTCCCTATTGCCACAATCCCTACCACTATCAGCGCCGCCTTTCCCGTGAGGTCAAGGTCGGCAAAGTCGGTCTTGGCGGGGCCAACCCGATCCGTGTCCAGTCGATGCTCACCTGCGACACGATGGACACGCGCGAATGCGTCAAGCAGACCCTCGACCTCGTCAAGGTCGGTTGCGAAATCGTCCGCATCACCGCTCCCACCGTCAAGGACGCGGCCAATCTCAAGAACATCAAGGCTGAGTTAATTGCCGCCGATTGCGATGTGCCGATTGTCGCCGACATCCACTTCAAGCCCGACGCCGCGATGGAAGCCGCGCAATGGATCGAGAAAGTCCGCGTCAATCCCGGCAACTTCGCCGATAAAAAGAAATTTGCCATCCGCGAATATACCGACGACCAATACGAGGAGGAACTCGCCCGCATCGACGAGACCTTCAAGCCGCTGGTTGAGCTTTGCAAGCAGCGCGGCATCGCCATGCGCATCGGCACCAACCACGGCTCGCTTTCCGACCGCATCATGAACCGCTTCGGCGACACGCCTGCGGGCATGGTCGAAAGCGCCGTTGAATTTGCGCGGATCGCCCGCAAGTACGGTTATCACGATTTCGTTTTCTCGATGAAGTCGAGCAATCCGAAGGTGATGATTAACGCCTATCGCCTGCTCACCGCGCGTCTGCTTGAGCTCGGGCACGATTGGAATTACCCGCTGCATCTCGGGGTCACCGAGGCTGGTGACGGCGAAGATGGCCGGATCAAGAGCGCGATTGGCATCGGCGCGCTTCTGGCTGACGGCATTGGCGACACGGTTCGCGTTTCGTTGACCGAGGATAGCGTGCATGAAATTCCCGTGGCCCGCGCCCTGGTCGCGCTCGCAGCCCATCACGCCAAGGACGAGCTTCCGCCGCAGCAACCGCCGCTCAGTTTCGATCCCTTTGTCTTTGCGCGTCGTACTTCGGATTCGATCTCGCTCGGGGAGGGGACTGCGGGAGGTTCCTCGATTTCCACCCGCGTGGGCGCAACGCTCGATACCTACCAGGCCATCGAGCACAAGCGCGTGCAGCTCGGCGACATCTTCCCCGATTTTGTCATCGAGAAGGAATCGATCATCGAAGTCGATCCCCGCGACGGCAAGGCCCTCGAATTTCTCGCTTCCGCGCGCGAGGCGCATCTGGTGACGATCAAGGATGGCTGCACACTTTCGCCCATCGTCGCTTATCGCTATCTCGCCGCGCAGATTCCTGCGAAGCACCCGATTCTCCTTAAGGATACTTTCCTGCCGCCTGCCACTGGCGCCAAGCCCGATGTGCTCGACACCATGCTAAGTGCCGCCACCAATATCGGCGCGTTGCTTTGCGACGGCATCGGCGATGCCATTCTCGTTCGCGGTGAACCTGGCCCCGGCGCGAGTGTCCGGTTGGCGTTCAATATTCTCCAGTCGGTCGGCAACCGCATCTTCAAGACCGATTATGTGGCGTGTCCCTCCTGCGGTCGTACGCTCTTTAATCTCCAGACCACCACGGCCAAGATTCGCGAGTCCACAAACCATCTCAAGGGCGTCAAAATCGCCATCATGGGCTGCATCGTCAACGGCCCGGGTGAAATGGCCGATGCCGATTTCGGTTACGTCGGCGGCGCGCCCGGCAAGGTGAATCTCTACATCGGCAAGACGCCGGTGAAATTCAACATCCCCGAAACCGAGGCGGTTGACCGCCTGGTCGATCTCATCAAGGAAAACGGCAAATGGTTCGACGCGCCGGTGCCTGCCGTTGCTTCTTAAACTGACCCGAGCGCAGCGAGTCGCCAAGTGTTCAATTTATCAACCTGTCATCCTGAGCTTGTCGAAGGATCAGCTTTCAATGCGCTTTCGGAATTATCAATGCGATGGGTAACTGACGAACGACTCGGAAGCTGATCCTTCGACAAGCTCAGGATGACGGATTGGTTTTGAGTAAATGAATCAATTAATCCAAGCTCATTCAAAAATCTTATTAATCCTGTCTAAAATTATTTTTCACCTCCTTCCATAAAAAAATTCCGTTAATTTGGTAAATTCCGTTAATTCCGTAATTCTTCGTCAAAAAATGACCTCTTCCGAAATTCGCAGCAGCTTCCTCGATTTCTTCCGTGAGAAGAAGCACACCATCGTGCCCTCCAGTTCGCTGCTGCCTGACTCCCCCAATCTCCTCTTCACCAACGCGGGCATGAACCAGTTCGTGCCGATCTTTCTTGGCCAGGTGCCCTGCTCCTACAATCCGGCCCGCGCCGCCGATACGCAGAAATGCATCCGCGCCGGCGGCAAGCACAACGATCTCGAGGACGTCGGCTTCGACACCTATCACCACACCTTTTTCGAGATGCTCGGCAATTGGTCCTTCGGCGATTACTTCAAGAAGGAGGCGATTGCCTGGGCGTGGGAACTTGTCGTCGAACGTTGGAAATTTCCTGCGTCGCGAATTTACGCCACGGTCTATAAACCGGGCGAGGGCGATCCCGCCAGCTTCGACCAGGAAGCCTACGATGCCTGGGCGGCGATTTTCAAGAAGGCCGGACTCGATCCCGCGATCCACATCGTCAACGGCAACAAGAAGGACAACTTCTGGATGATGGGCGACACCGGCCCGTGCGGCCCCTGCTCGGAACTCCACGTCGATCTCACCATCGGCCCGCGCGAGCTTGATCTTGAGCGCCAGAAATCAGGCCGTGAACTCGTGAACAAGGGCGACGCCCGTTGCATTGAAATCTGGAACCTCGTATTCATCCAGTTCAACGCGAACCCCGATGGCACGTTCGTCGAGCTTCCCGCGAAGCACGTCGATACCGGCATGGGCTTCGAGCGCGTCTGCTCCATGATCCAGGGCACGAAAGGCCTGACCGACTTCACCACGGGCAAAATCTCCAATTACGAAACCGATGTCTTTCGTCCCATTTTCGACGAATTGGAAAAACTCACAGGCAAAAAATACGGTTCCACGTTGCCCTCCTCGGCGCAAAACCTGAGCGAACAGGAAAAAATTGACGTCGCCTTCCGCGTCATCGCCGATCATATCCGCACCCTCAGCTTCTCCATCGCCGATGGCATCCAGCCCAGCAACGAGGGGAGGGGATACGTCCTTCGCCGCATTCTCCGTCGGGCTGTTAAATACGGTCGTAACCTCGGCCTGCGCGAACCGTTTCTCGCCAAGCTCGTTGATGTCCTCGGCAAGACGATGGGCTCTATCTTTCCCGAAGTCGTCAAGCAAGCCGACCTCATCAAGAAAACGCTGACCAACGAAGAGGAGAGTTTTTTCCGTACGCTTGAACGAGGAATCGAAAGGTTTGAGTACATGCTTGCACAACATAAAACTCTTCTTTCCGAACGATTCGAAAGATTGGAAATCGAATCCAGGGTAGGAATGTCACCACTTCCTTTTATGGGATCGGGTGCCTTTGAGCTTTATGATACCTATGGCTTTCCGCTCGATTTGACCGAACTCATGGCCCGTGAGCGCGGTTTCACAATTGATGTTGCCGAGTTCAATCAACTGATGAATGAACAAAAGGCACGTGGCAGGGCCGCACAGAAAAAGGAAATTATTTCAGTTGAAAGATTCGCTGAGCTCAAAAATTCTCACCCAACTATTTTCACGGGTTACGATGAACTCCAAACGACGTCACTCGTTGTTTTTCACTTCGAAAAATCATTTGTTTCTAACGAATCGCCTTTTTACGCTGAAATGGGAGGTCAATTAGGCGATACAGGGACTGCTGAAGTTGAAGGTTGTTCATTCAAAATATACAATACGGTTAGATCTGGGGGGTTGATTTGCCATCAACTTGGTATGGATGCTCCTCCTACTTTATATGACCGCCAAGAAGTTGTCCTCCGCGTTGATGAACCTCGTCGCGCAAAGATTGAAGCGCATCACTCCGGTACGCACTTGCTGAACTGGGCTTTGCGCAAAGTCCTTGGCAATACGATCACGCAAAAAGGTTCCTACGTCGGGCCGGATCGGTTGCGATTCGATTTCTCGCATGGCGCGGCGCTTACGCCTGCCGAACTCGCTGAAGTCGAAAAGCTCGTGAACGAGAAGATCGAAGAAGACGTATCGGTGAAGTGGGAGGAACGTCCCTACGCCGAGGTGAAGGGCGATCCGTCGATCCTCCAGTTCTTCGGCGATAAATATGGCGAGATAGTGCGCGTCGTTTCCATCGGTGATTTCTCCAGGGAGCTTTGCGGGGGAACCCATGTCCGGCAGTCGGGCAAGGTCGGTTACTTCAAGATTATTTCCGAGGGAGCGATTGCCGCCGGTATCCGCCGCATCGAAGCGGCGAGCGGCCCGGCCCTGATCGAGCACATCCAGCATCTCCTGCCTCAACAGGACAAGCACCATGCCCAATTAAGCGAGCGCAAACCCGATCTTGCCGCGCTGAAGGCCTTTTCCGGCGAGGAAACGCCTTCCGCCTACTGGAAACATTGGGAAGCCCGCGAAGCCGCCCTGCACAAGGCCGCCGCTGATGTCGCCCAGCATGAAAAGGACGAGGGCAAGCGCCAGGAAGCCGCTTTCCAAAAGCGCGCGACAACGGATGCCGCCGAACTGATTGCCGCCGCCCGCGCGATTGCAGACGTTCCTTTCATCGCGCATCAGGTCAATGATGCCTCCGCAGCCTATTTGCCAGTCCTGGCCGATGCGCTCAAGACGCGCTGGCAGGGCGTGGCCGTGCTTGCCTCGGTGGATCAAGGCAAGGTCGCGCTTCTTTCCGCCGTCGCCCCGGCTTATACGAAGAAAATTCAGGCCGGAAAAATTATCCAGGCGATTGCTCCGCTGGTTGGCGGCAAGGGCGGTGGACGTCCCGATCTGGCCCAAGGTGGCGGAACGAATCCCGAAGGCGTCGCTGCCGCGCTTGCGAAGGCAGAGGAGTTTGTGCGGGCAAGCGTTTAGGAATTATAAAAAAGCCCCGTCATCCTGAGCTTGTCGAAGGACCTCTAATTATTTTGCTCCAGCGGTACTTTCCGAGAGAATAGTAAGAGGTCCTTCGACAAGCTCAGGATGACAGATTTAAAAGTTTAAAAATAAGCGATCTTTTGCACGGAGGTAGTCCCGTGCTACGCTTTAAGGAATGAAAGCCGCAACGAAATCCAAGCCCCGCAAAACCCGGAAAAAGGGCATCGATTCCATCGACGATGTTTTGCGCGATGTTCGTGCCGGAAAACCGGTGATCGTGGTCGATGACGCTGAGCGCGAGAACGAAGGCGATCTCATCCTCGCGGCGGAAAAGGCGACGGCGCAGAGCGTCAATTTCATGATGCGGTATGGTCGGGGACTCATCTGCGCGCCCATCACCAACGAACGGGCCGCACGGCTGGGTCTCAACCGGATGGTCTTGGATAATCGCGAGAGCTTCAAGACCGACTTCACCGTTTCGGTCGATGCCACCCAGGGCATCACCACGGGCATCAGCGCCGAGGATCGCGCCAAGTCGATTCGCGTCCTGGCCAATCCGAAATCACAGCCCGGCGATCTCGTCCAACCTGGCCATATTTTTCCGCTGCGGGCCAAGGCGGGCGGCGTCCTTCAGCGGAGCGGACACACCGAGGCGGCGGTCGATCTCGCGCGCATGGCCGGGCTCGATTCCTCCGGCGTTCTTTGTGAAATCGTCAAGGACGATGGAACGATGGCGCGTCTGCCCGATCTCCTGAAATTCAAAAAGAAGCACAAGCTCAAGCTCTGCACGATTCTCGATCTCATCGAATATCGTCGTCGCCGCGAAAAACTTATCGAACTGGAACAGCGCGTGAAGATGCCGACTGACTACGGCAACTTCGACCTGCTTCTCTATCGCGCCACGATGAACCAGGAACATCATCTGGCCTTGGTCAAAGGCGACATCGCCGACGGCAAGCCGGTGCTTGTGCGTGTGCATAGCGAATGTCTCACGGGGGATGTCTTTGCTTCGCGCCGTTGCGATTGCGGGAGCCAGCTTCACGCCGCATTGCGCCGGATCGAGCAGGAGGGGCGCGGCATTCTTCTCTACATGCGGCAGGAAGGACGCGGGATCGGTCTTGCGGCCAAGATTCACGCCTACAAGCTCCAGGAGGAGGGTTTCGATACCGTGCAGGCCAATCTCAAGCTTGGGTTTCCTTCTGATTTACGCGAGTACGGTCTCGGCGCGCAGATTCTTTTTGATCTCGGTGTGCGGCAAATCCGATTGCTGACCAACAATCCGAAAAAGGTGGTTGGCCTTGCGGGATATGGTTTGCAAATCGTGGAGACGATGCCGATCCGCATCGAGGCGAATACCCACAACAAAGCCTATCTGCGCACCAAGCAGACGAAGATGGGGCATACGCTTTAGCCGAGGCATCTTGTAGCGGCGGTCTATGACCGTCGAAATCGAAGCGTAACGAGCCAATCCGTTCTCATAACCCACATTCTGTCATCCTGAGCTTGTCGAAGGATCAGCTCCCGGCAAGTCATGGATCTTCGCATGAAGTGAACACTTTACGGAGGCTGATCCCTCGACAAGCTCGGGATGACGGGAATGTGTAATTGGGGCTACAAGGTTGGATGACTTGCCGCGTGTTCAAGCGCGCCGTCGGCGGCTTTTGTTACGAGGCAATCAACGCCGGGTAAAGACGCTGTCAGCGCTCGGATGACTTCGTCTTCGCGGCCTGCCTCGACGAGATTGATCGTGGCGCCACCGAATCCGCCACCGCTCAAACGCGCGCCATAAACTCCCGGAGTCTGGCGGGCCGTTTCCACCAGTTGATCCAGTTCCGGACACGAATTCTCAAAATTCACCCGCGAGCTTTCATGTGAAGCGAACATCAATTTGCCAAAGCGGGCAATGTCTCCCTGTTGCAGGGCATCCGATCCTGCCAGCACGCGCTCGTTTTCCCCAACGATGTGAAGCGCGCGCCGACGAATGCGATCCGCTAGATCACTCTTGTGCGATTGAAGCATCTCCGAAGTGACATCGCGCAGGGCTTTCACGCCCAGGGCATGCGCGGCGGTTTCACAGTCTGACCGCCGTTCGTTGTATTCGCTGGCGACCAACGCATGTTTCACGCCCGAATTCGCCAGGATAAAACTGGTTTTATCGGGAAACGGAACGTGCCGAATCTTGAAACTGCGACAATCGATAAACGTGGCATGGGCCGCCTTGCTCATCAGGGAAGAAATCTGATCGAGCAGACCGCAACGCACACCGACAAAATCGTGCTCGGCCATTTGGGCGAAGTGCGCCATTTGCATCGGTTCGAGGCGTGCGCCAAAGGCTTTCATCAAAAACAGGACGGTCGCAATTTCGAGCGATGCGCTGCTGCTCAAGCCCGCACCCAGGGGCAGATTGCCGGAAATTTCCGCGTCAAAGCCTTCCACGGGCAAATCATTGCGGCGAAACTGATCGACCACGCCCAGGGTATAACGTGACCAGGGTTCTACTTTTTCGGAAGTGAGTCGATCCAGCGCGATGACCTGGGTTTTACCGAATTCCCGCGAATGGAGATGAATCTGCCGATCATCGCGAGCTTGACCCCTAATCGTCGTTCCTCGATCCACGGCGATGGCCAGAACAAACCCTTCATTGTAATCGGTGTGATTGCCCAGAAGTTCAGCCCGGCCCGGTGCGTAAGTGGTGATGGGATTCATCATGGGCGCGTCGCGCCTTGTTGTGGACGAAGATCAACCTGCAAACCGCTGAACCAGGAGAGTCGCGTTGTGACCGCCGAAGCCGAAGGAATTGCTCAGGGCAGTATCGACACGGGCTTCGCGCGCTTTATGGGGCACGTAATCGAGATCACAAGCCGGATCGGGATTATCGAGGTTAATGGTCGGTGGCAGGATATTATTCTCAATCGCCTTGATGCAGAAAATAAGTTCGGCAGCTCCTGCGGCGCCGAGCAAATGGCCGGTCATTGATTTGGTGGAACTGACCGGAATTTTTTTGGCATGGGAGCCAAAAACGGCCTTGATCGCCTCGGTCTCCGCCGCATCGCCAACAGGTGTCGAAGTGCCGTGGGCGTTGATGTAATCGACCTTGTCCACCGAAATACCGGCGCGTTTCAACGAGTTTTGCATGGCCCTGACCGCACCAGCGCCACCCGGAGCAGGCGATGTCATGTGATAGGCATCAGCCGTGAGACCATAACCGGTCAATTCGGCCAGGATGGTTGCGCCACGTTTTTTGGCATGTTCCAACTCCTCCACGATGACAATGGCGGCACCTTCAGCCATGACGAATCCATCCCGGTCCCGGTCAAAGGGACGCGAGGCCCGTTCAGGCTCGTCGTTGCGTGTGCTAAGAGCCTTCATGGCGCAAAAGCCGCTCATGCCCAGGGGGGTACAGGCCGCTTCGCTGCCCCCGGCGAGGATAATCTCGGCTTCGTTGTCGCGGATGAGACGCCAGGCTTCACCGATGCAATTGTTGGAAGTCGCACAGGCGGTTACGACCGAAAAATTAGGCCCGGCAAATCCAAATTCCATGGAGATCAATCCCGCGGCCATGTTGCTGATCATCATCGGGATCAGGAACGGGGAAATCCGGCCCGGCCCCTTGGTCAGCAGAATTTCGTCCTGATCGCCAAGGGACTTGATGCCGCCAATGCCGGAACCGACCAGCACACCGATGCGATCCAATTGCAATTGCTGGGGATCCATCCCGGCGTGTTTAACCGCTTCCTTGGCTGAGGCCATCGCCAGTTGCGTATAGCGATCAGCCCGGCGGGCGTCCTTCTCGTTGAAGAAATGTTTGCGCGGTTCAAAGTCCTTCACCTGCGCAGCAAAACGGCAGTCGTACTTGGAGTTGTCCCAGGAAGTAAGTGTGCTGACGCCGCTCTTGCCGGCCAGCAGGTTGGTCCAGGTTGAGGAAACGTCCAGCCCCAGCGGGGTGACCGCACCCATACCGGTGATGACGACACGGCGTTGGTTCATAGTTCTAGCTACACTCTAACCGAGGAAAGAGCCGATGCGAACGAAAAAGGCACCCTGAAACAGGGTGCCTTACGGTAAAACCGATTTCGCGGGCTTATTTAGAACCCTTGTCTTCGATGTATTTGACGACATCGCCGACGGTCTGCAATTTTTCGGCCTCTTCATCGGGCACTTCGACATTAAATTCTTCTTCAAAGGCCATCACGAGTTCAACCGTGTCGAGTGAATCGGCTCCCAGGTCTTCGATAAACTTAGCCTGGGGCGTCACCTGTTCAGGGTTGACGCCGAGTTGTTCAACAATGATGTCTTTGACTTTATCTTCGATCGACTTTTCCGCCATAAAAAATTCTAGCTCCTTTTCGTGTTCGTGCCGTTGTTACGGGCGCAACTCTTCTTTGGCAAACTTTTTCTTTCCGTCAAGCTTTTGCGTTTAACTTTCTTGGGCTTGACAGTTTCTCCAATACCATCCTTCTACATCACCATGCCCCCGTCAACGGTCAAGATTTGTCCTGTGATATAACTCGCTGCGGCAGAGCAGAGAAAGGCTGCCACGCCTGCCACATCCTCCGGCTGGCCGAGGCGTTGGAGCGGGATGCGTTCCAGCAGTTTTTTTCGCAAATCGTCGCTTAAATCTTTTGTCATGTCCGTTTCGATAAAACCGGGGCAAATCACATTGCAGGTGATCCCGCGCGACGCAAACTCGCGTGCGACCGATTTGGTGAATCCGATCAATCCAGCCTTTGAAGCCGCGTAATTGGCCTGGCCTGCATTGCCCATCAGCCCGATGACCGAGGAAATATTGATGATGCGTCCGGCGCGTTGCTTGACCATTAATCGACCCACCGGTTTGGTGAAATTAAACGCCCCCTTCAAATTCGTGTTGATGACGATATCCCACGCTTCACTCGTCATGCGCGCCAGCAGGCCGTCCCGGGTCACCCCTGCATTATTGACCAGAATGTCGATGTGCTCGAACCGGGCCATGATTTTTTCGACGGTGGCCTCGACAGCGGCTCCGTCAGCCACATCAACCACAAAAGGCTCGGCTACTCCGCCTGCCGCGCGAATCGCTGCCAGGGTCTCCTTCAGCGCATCCTCGCTTCGGGCTACTGCGGCAATGGAAGCGCCTTCCTGGGCCAACGCCAGGGCGATGGCCTTGCCCAAGCCACGGCTGGCGCCGGTGACGAGCGCAACCTGGTTGGTTAGGGACTTAGTTGAGGGCACGGGGATGTTTAACGATGTCGTCATAAGTTTCCAATGATAAACAATGCACGGAGGGATTAATGCGACGCACCAGCCCGGCCAGAACCCGGCTCGGCCCACATTCCATGAAATAGGTAAAACCGAGTCCAATAAGCTTTTGAACCGATTCCTCCCAACGAACCGATCCGCAGACCTGCGATTCGAGCGCGGCATGAATCTGTTCCGGCGTATCGGTTATATCGGCGGTAAAATTGGACACAACGGGTACGCGAGGCGCGGCGATCTCGGCCTTGATGATATGCGGGGTCAGTCCCTTCGCTGCGCTTGCCATCAAACGGGAATGGTAGGCCCCAGCCACGTTCAGGGGAACGATTCTTGGAACACCTCTTGCCTTGGCCGCTGCCGCCACGCCTTCCATTTTCTTTTTCTCTCCCGACAAGACGATCTGGCCGGGACAATTCAGGTTCGCCACATCGACGTCGCACAAAGTGGCAATTTCGCGGGCCTGTTCGGGTGTCGCGCCGAGGAGGGTGATCATCGTGCCCTCGGTAACATTACACGCTTCTTCCATCAGGCGACCCCGATCCGCCACGAGTTCCAGGCCTGTCTGAAAGGTAAGGCTGCCCGCGGCCGCATGGGCCGTATATTCGCCCAAGGATAGCCCGGCGGCGGCTTCAAAGCGGAGCGGATGGCCCGTGTGATCCTGAAACGCTGCCAGGAGAGCCAGTCCGTACACGTAAAGGGCAGGTTGGCAAACCCGCGTCTCGGTCAGGGACTCTTCGGGGCCTTGGAAACTGATTTTGCTGAGTGGCCAGCCAAGTTGCTTGTCGGCCAGGTCATAGAGAGCGCGCGCAGAGGGGCTGTGCTCATACAAATCAGCGCCCATGCCTACTTTTTGCGCGCCTTGTCCGGGAAAAATCAGGGCACGAGGTTTGAGTGAAGTCATGAATAAAAAGGATGAGCAACGAATCCTAACTAAAACTGGCCAGTCTGGCTAGAGTCTGTACGTGCTTTCGTAAAATTAAACTCGTTTTTTTGAATAGCCATCGCCAGAAGGTCGATGGTTACCTGCGATGAGGCTTGATCTTTAGGCGTAACCGCGTCATTACGCCGTGGTTGCATGAGTCGTCTAATTCTCATTCTTGTCTTGGTGCTGGGGGCATTGGGATTTTTTCCCGTCATGGCCTTTGCGGCGGGGACATCGCCAGAGACGGAGACTTTCCCGCCGTCCTTGGAATCGTACCAGGATAACAACACATCGAATGTCTGGACGCTTCTGGTGAATCGGGTTCATGCCGAGCCGTTCAACCTGATCGCCACGGTGATTTTTTTCCTCGCGATCATCCACACCTTTCTCGCGCCAAAAATTCTCCATCTTTCGCATCGCCTGCAACACGATTACGAGGAGGAGCTTAAGAAAATCCATGGCGCGGAAACCAAGCTTTCGCACCGTCGTCGTCAAAGCATTCCGGCGGCGATGCTCCATTTTCTTGGCGAAGTCGAAGCGGTCTTCGGCATCTGGGCTTTGCCTCTTGCGCTCGCTCTTCTTTTCAGCAAAGGCTCCGATGTGGCGCGGCACTATTTTGATTCCGGGGTCAGATATACTGAGCCGCTCTTTGTCGTCGTTATCATGGCCATCGCGGCCAGCCGTCCCATTGTGCAATTCACGGTGCGGGTATTAAGTCTCATCGCCGGGCAATCACCCGCCCGCTGGTGGCTGGCGCTTCTCACGATTGGCCCGCTCTTCGGATCGCTTATCACGGAACCGGCGGCCATGACCATTTGCGCCGTGTTGCTGGGACGTGAATTTTACCGACTTGGCCCCAGCAAACCGTTCATGTACGCGACGCTCGGGCTTCTTTTCGTCAACGTCTCGGTTGGTGGTGCGCTTACCAATTTTGCCGCGCCCCCCGTGTTGATGGTCGCTGCCAAATGGGGCTGGAGTTCCGCCTACATGTTCGAGCAGGTGGGCATTCGCGCCTTTGCCGGGATTGTTCTCAGCAATCTCGCTTACTTCCTGATTTTTCGACGCGAATTTTTCCGCATGACCGATAACGCGCTCAATCTTCCCCAGGACGAAACTGAGCATCAGGAATCAGTCCCGTTTTGGATCACGGGCGCGCATCTTGGGTTTTTGGGCTGGACGGTTCTCGTGGCTCATGAGCCTGCGCTCTTTATCGGCGGCTTTCTTTTTTTCCTCGCGTTCACGATGGCGACCACGGTGTATCAGGATGAAATCAACATGCGCTCGCCGATGCTCGTCGGTTTTTTTCTCGCCGGTTTGGTCATTCACGGCGGACTGCAAGCCTGGTGGATCGAACCAGTGTTGAGTCGTTTAAGCCAGTACCCGCTGCTGGTTGGGGCGACTGTCCTGACCGCCTTCAACGACAATGCGGCGATTACCTATCTCGCCACGCTCGTGCCGAATTTCAGCGATGAGCTCAAGGATGCTGTGGTGTCCGGCGCGATTTGCGGGGGCGGCCTGACCGTTATCGCCAACGCGCCTAATCCGGCGGGGCAGTCGATTCTCCAAAAATATTTCCCGGAAGGGAGCATTGCGCCGGGCGGCCTTTTCCTCGCCGCGCTTGGGCCGACTTTGGTGATGCTCTTTTTCTTCGCGCTGCCGCGATGACGGCTGTATCTAGGCCTCGCGCACGATCATTTTCAACCCATGTTTGGGACGGAGCGTCACCGTTGGGCGAATCGCCACGACATGTCCCGGCACCGCTTCAAATCGCCAGCGTCGCGCCATCACGGCCAGCATGATCACGCCTTCCGTCCAGGCGAAAGCTTCGCCAATGCAAATGCGTGCGCCGCCCCCAAATGGAAAATAGGCGAATTTGGGACGCTTGGCCTCGGCCTCTTTATCGAGCCAGCGTTCCGGACGAAACTCAGTGGCATTGGGCCAGTAGCGTTCATCGCGATGAATAATGTACTGGCTCACGATGACAATCGTCCGGCGCGGAACCTCATAATCGCCAATCGAGACATCCTCCAAGGCCCGCCGACCCACCACCCAGACCGGAGGGAAAAGGCGCATCGATTCGGAAAGCACTGCCGTGGTGTAAGGCAACCGCCGGGTATCCTCGAGATTCGGCAAACGATCTGGCCCAAGCACGGCATCGATCTCGGCTTTCATTTTCACGCGCACTTCTTCGTGCTGGCTCAGCAGGTGCCATGTCCAGGCCAGCGCATTGGCGGTCGTCTCATGCCCGGCGATAAAAAGCGTCATCGCCTGATCACGCACCTCGGAATCGGTAAGTCGCTTTTGAGGATTTTCCGCATCTTCCGCCGCCAACAGCATCGAAAGCAGGTCGCCGTGATCTCGCCCGTCTTTTCGCCGCTGGGAGATTAGACGGAAAATAGTCGCATCGAGCCGCTCCTGCGCCTCCTTCAATCGGCGATTACCCGATGTCGGCAAACGTCGAAGCAATCTCCAGAACGGCAGGAGCATCCGGTTGAAATTCTCGATGATTGTCGTCAGCGATTCCGCGATGTCGTGGGCTTCCGATTCGACTTCCGATCCGAACAGCGTTTCACCCACCACGGCGAGCGTCAGCCGATTCATTTGCGTGGCCATGTCCAATTCCTCGCCCGGGTGCCGTAACTCCGTCCATTGTCGTGATTTTTCCGCCATCATCTGCGCGTAACCGACGATTCTCCCATGATGAAATGCTGGTTGGATAAGTTTTCGTTGCTGGGCATGTTCCTGCCCTTCACTGACCAACAGGCTGTTGCCCAGGAAATCGCGCGCGCCCTCCAGCGCTTTTCCCTTGCGAAAGGAATGCTGTTTCGTCACAAGCACTTCGTTCACCAGGGCGGGATCACTGAACAAAACGAATCGCTCGTTAAAAATACTGAACCGGGCAGCATCGCCACATTTTTGTTTTAGCTCCTCAAAAAAATGGAGCGGCGAACGAAAACGCCGATGCACACTTCCGACAAAAGGAAGCTCGCGGGGTTTTGGAATGGAACGATATGCGTGCTGGGGCATGTTTTTATAAAGTATCCGCTACTTAGGCAAAGTCGATGGAACGGTCTTCCACAATTTTAGGGGTTCCGTCATCCCTCGACAAACTCGGGATGACAGATTAAACATCTCGCGCCATGTGGACTGATCGCGAGCTGCTTACCGCCCTCCGGCGCGGAGATGACGATGCTTGGGAGGAGGCCTTCCGGCGGCTCTATCCCTCCGCGTTCGCCGCCGCCCGCCATCCCCTTGCTGCGCTCACGCCTTCCGAGGCCGAAGACATCGCCATCGAAGCGCTGACCCTGCTTTTGCCCAAGGTAAATCAGATCACCGAACTCGATGAACTGCGCCCGCTTGTTGTCACCATCGCTTCGCGCAAAGCCATTTCCGAGAAACGCCGTCAACTCGCCGACAAGCGCGGTGGCGGGGATGTCACGAGTCTTGACGCCATGCAGGACGATGAAACCCTGCGATTTGAACCGGCGGAACAATTAGCCAGCCATCTCACGGGCACCGATTTGCGCGAGCTTTCCCAACTGCTCGATGCGGCGCTTTCCCACCTTGAACCACGCCATGCCCAATTATTGCGGGATTTTCTGGTCTATCATGTTTCCTACAAGGAACTGGCGGAAAAATATCGGATGCCGATAGGCAGTATCGGGGTGAATCTCGCCCGCAGTCTCGACAAGGTTCGCGCCCATTTGAAGACCTCACCAAAATTATGGAAAGAACTGATCGCCTATTTGCGATAATAGATTATGGACGCTGAATCCTTTACCAATCTTGCCCTGCGTGTACTCGCCCGTGAAGCAACCGATGAGGAACGCCGCGCTCTTGACGCTGCGATGACCTCCAATCTCGCGTACCGGGAGGAATTTTCGCAACTCAAAATCGCACACGAAGTTCTGCGCATCCTTGCGCCCATGACGGAAGCCACCCAGGCCAGGGAACCGGAACTTCCCGCCTATCGACTCAACGAGCTTCGCACCGCAGTTCGTCAACATTTTGGGCCAGCGAACCAACGTGCCTCGACAATGAATAACCATGGTCTGCTGACTCCCGCCCTGCGCTGGCTTTTAGGCGGCGGCGTGATGACGGCCCTTGCCATCGTGGTGGTCTTGATGAGTTTTTCTGATCGCATGGTCGAAATCGGGCTTTATCAAACCGATACTGTTCGAGGTGGGGACACGCCCTTTTCGTCCGCAGATGTGCCAGCCGCCCATGTTGTCACTTTCAATCAGGATGCGCCGTTCGATCAATGGAAAAAGACCCTAGGCTGGAACCAACATGCGAAGGTCTGGATCGATAATGAAAACGATCTTCTTCATGTCGTTCGGCGTGATAAGAACGGACAGATCATTGAGCAAACCGAGCCATTGGCACCGACGAATCGTGAGCAGCGCGAACAAATCAGCCGCGCCGTGGAATCGTTGCAGAAAAAATAAAAACTTCGCAAAAGAATCCGTCATCCCGAGTGAAGGTGAGCCGGAAAGTCCGTTTGAGCGCAGCATCAACCCGAACCGCAGTCGAGGGATATGGCTCGAACTTGGGAAGAGTCCGACGGGCAGCAAAAGACTTATTAGCTCATCAGGGATATTCTTTTTCGCATGAGCGACAAGCGAGAATCCCTTCTGGTGTGCAAAAATCTTGTGACGCCACCTTCACATTTGGTCTATCGAGCCATATCCCTCAACTGCGGCTCGAGTAAGCTTGCGGATTACACACACTTTAGGATTCGCCTTCGTTCGGGATGACAGAGCTTCTCAATTCGTCTCGAAGCCGTATTTGGCCCAAATTTCCTTTGCCGCTTCACCAATGCAGTAGTCCATGAAAGCATGGGCCAACACAGGGTTTTTTGCGGCTCGAGAAACGGCTGCCGTGTAGAAAATCGGCGGGGCATCGTCGTTCTTCAAGGAAACCATCTCGAAACCCGGCAGGGTGACTTTGGCCAGATCAGTTTTATAGACAAAGACCGCATCTGCCTGCTCGCGTTCCACGATCTGCAAAGCCAACACCTCCGTGCCCGCATAAACAAAAATGTTTTTGTTCTGGTCGTTCAACAAGTCATGCTTTTGCAGGGCGCGCTTGGCGACCCGTCCCGACGCCACCAAATCGGGATTGCCCAGCGCCACTTTTTTCCATTCCGATCCGATCAGGTCGAACCACTCCAGTTCATCGTCCTTGACCAGTGCCTTGCGTCCATAAATTACCAGCGTGTTGCGCGCAACAGAACGCTGTCCGTCGGCGAAGAGCAACTTCTTGTCGGTCATTTCCTTCATGTCCTGAATATCGGTGTCGATAATCAGATCGCTTGCCGCGCCCGCCTCTATCTTAGCTCGCATAGTGCCGGCATTCGTCAGCGTCAAAGGCACTTGCGGATTTGATTCGAGACTGTCCGCCCAACTTTGCGCCAGTTCCTGCAATACGTCGCGCAAGCTGCTATCCGCCATGATGGAGAGGACTGGCCCCGAAGATGCAGCAGCAGGCGCATTTGTTGCGGGGACAGGCGTCGGCGGCACAGGTGCGGATGGAGTTGAAGCCGGTTTGGCGGGAATAACCTGGTGCGGATCCGCCGGGCGTGCGGGAATCGGTGTTTGCGCCGACAACGGTGCCAGCCCGGCACTCAAAAATGCGAGGGTGACGCACCACAAGAAACGTTTCACCTTAAAGAGTGTCATCCATCAATTCGTAAGCGATTGCGCTGAGAACAAAAAAGGCCGCTGTCTCCGCACGCAAAATAATTTTACCGAGCGAGACCGGAATGAACCCCGCCGCGCGTGCCATGCCGATTTCCGCCGGTGTGAAATCGCCCTCGGGGCCGATCATCACCACGATCGGAGTTCCTATTTTCAAATTCTTCAACTGTTCACGCAACGCAGTCTTCAACGGTTGCGCTTCCGGTTGGAGCGACGCGATCAACTTCACTGCACCCCGGGGAATCGCGGCCACAAAATCTTTCGGCGAACGTGGCGCATGAACAACGGGCAGCCAGTTCTGGCCACACTGCTTGGCGGCTTCGATGGTAAGCTTCTGCCATTTTTCCACCTTCGCTTCGGCTTTCTCTTCATCGATCTGCGCAATGCTGTGATCCGATTGCAGCGGAGCCAATTCGGAGACGCCAAGTTCAGTGGCTTTTTGCAGGATCAAGTCCATCGACTTCGGTTTGGTCAACGCCTGTGCCAGCCATACCGGATGCGTCGCCTTGGTCGAAGCCGCCTTGGCGAGGATTTGGAATTTTACCTCGTCGCGGGAAATTTCAGTGATGCGCGCCTTGGCTTCGATGCCTTGTCCGTCAAAAACGGCAAATAGTTCGCCCACTCCCTGACGCATGACCTGCGCGCAATGGTGGGATTGTTCCGCGTCGAGCACGCCGCGATCAAGTGAGGGAGAGTAGTAACGTTTCATTTGAAAAAATCCTTGGCTTTGCGGAAGAAGGAATTTTCCTCCGGATGGGTATGTTCATCACAACTGTCTGCGAAGGCCTGCAAACTGGAGCGTTGTTCCACGTTCAATTTGGTTGGCACCTCGACATAAAGTTTCACATGCAAATCGCCCAGGCCGCGACCATGCACCTCGGGTAATCCCTTGCCGCGAAGACGAAAAACTTTGCCCGAGGGTGTTCCAGCCGGAACCTTGAGCACGGCGCTTCCTTCAAGGGTCGGCACCTTGACTTCACCGCCGAGCGCCGCCAGCGCAAAGCTGATCGGCACGTTGCAAAAAAGATCGGTGCCTTCACGCTGGAAAATATCGTGCGCTTCGACATGCAGAACGACATAGAGATCACCTGCCGGACCTCCCCGCACTCCACCCTCGCCCTGGCCGGATGAGCGCAGTCGCGTTCCATCCTCAACCCCGGCGGGAATCTTGATTTTGATCTTGGTCGTTTTTTCCATGCGTCCTTCGCCCCGGCAGGTATGACATGGCTTTTCAATGCTTCGTCCCGCCCCACGACAACGGGGACATGTTTGCGCGATATTGAAAAATCCCCGCGTCACAGCCACTTGTCCCTGTCCGCCGCAGGTTGGGCAGGTGGTAATCTTGCTGCCCGGCTCCGCACCGGAACCGCTGCAAGTATCACACGCCTGCAACTTGGAAATTTCTATCTCCTTTTCCACGCCGCGCGCGGCTTCCTGGAAGGTGATGCGCATGTCGTAACGCAGGTCGGAGCCGCGACCGCGTCCGCCACGCTCTCCGCCATCCTGCTGAAACGCCTCGTCAAAAAAGTTGCTGAAAATCCCGCCACCGCGATTTCCGCCGCCGCCGAAAACTTCGCGAAAGACCTCGAAGGGATCGTGCACGCCTCCCATTCCGCCACCGCCCATGCCTCCGCCGGGCGCGAATGCCTGATGGCCAAAGCGGTCGTAAGCACTGCGCTTGTCGGGATTGCTAAGCACTTCATAGGCTTCGCCCAATTCCTTGAACTTTTCCTCAGCCGATTTATCACCCGGATTTTTGTCGGGATGATGCTTCACCGCCAGCTTCCGGTAGGCCTTCTTCATCTCTTCGGGAGTGGTATTCCGTTCCACACCGAGGACAACGTAATAATCGCGCTTGGTCGTAGCCATTTACTTCGATTTCGCCTTGGAGGATGCCTTGGGTTCGGATGGTTTGGCCACAAAAACCGAAGCGGGCCGCAACAAACGATCCTTGAGTTTGTAACCCTTGCGCATCTGGGAAAGGACGTGGCCTTCGGGATGTTCGTCCGATTCGTGATGGCCGAGCGCCTCGTGACGATGCGGGTCAAAGGGATGTCCGACGGCATTGATCGATTCCACCCCAGCCTCGCGCAAGACCTGTTGGAATTGCGCCAGCGCCATTTCAAACCCCTGTGCGATGGCTTTGGGATCGGTGGCTGTTTTCGCAGCCTCCATTCCCATTTCAAAATTATCGAGCACCGGCAGCAATCGTTCCAGCAGAGCTTCGCTGGCGTACCGCACGGCTTCTTCCTTTTCCCTGAGAATGCGTTTGCGTGAGTTGTCCCACTCTGCCTGGGCCCGAAGCAGGCGATCCTTGAATTCCGCCGCCTGCGCGGCTAATTGCTCCGTGATTTGCGGCATCTCACTGGAGACGACGCCATCAGCCGCAGTTGACGAAGAAGGAGTTTCCTCCGTATTCGGGTGCTTCGTGGTCTTCTCTTCTTTTTCTTTGTGGGAACTCATATTAAAAAATTCATGTTATCCATCGGACTGTTATACGGCTGTGACTCCCGATAAGGAGCTTTTAATGGGTCACAGACAAGCCCATTTTCAATTATTGCCCGCAACGTGACCGAGATCTTCCCGCAAAAACTCGACCACATCTTTAAACTTCGGGATATTGCGGGGATCAAACTCCATCAGGTTCTCGTGGGCTTCCAAAATGGTTGGTGCGACTTCGGCGCGGGTTGAGACGGGGCACGGAATTTCTTCCAACGGCTTTTCCGCAACCCCATTGAGATCGACACGTTTGTTATCGATTTGAAGCAGGCGATCAAGGCCCAGGTTCTTCAATAATTCCAGATTGCGGGGGCTGGCGTTAAGAACATGCAGGAGACTATGGCCACCCTCCTTAAGCTCGAGTCCCAAACCCAGTAAAATTCCCAAAAAAGTGCTGTCCAGATAGCTACAAACTTCCAGATCAACGACAAAGCGATTGACCCCCTCTTTCAGCAGTTGCTGATAAAAGATCTTCAAACAACTCGAATTTTGAAAAGAACCGCGTCCAACCACCTTGATGAACCCGAGATTGGCATTCCGTGCCACCAAAATTTTCGAAATCTCCACAAATGGAGTATATGCCGGGGGCTGAAAAGGTCAACGACTCGAACCTTAATGACGTAAAGTATTTCAAGGACTGGAACCTGAATCGAGTCCATTATTATCTTCTAGTACCTTGTTTCTGAATTGGTTGCATGTATCCTTTCGAGGTATGAAATTAGTCGTGGCGATCACCGGGGCCAGCGGTTCCCTTTATGCCCAACGGCTTCTCCAGCTTCTCGATGAAGACCCCCAAGGCCCCCATGAAGTCCATGTGGCACTGAGTACCCATGCTCGGGAAGTGGCCATGACCGAGGTTGGAAAACTAGCCCTGCCTGACCGATTTCAAGTTCATGGCGATGACTCGATGCGGGTTCCTTTTGTGAGTGGCTCGGCCAAGTTTGACGCGATGGTGATCATCCCATGTTCCATGGGTACGTTGGGCCGGATTGCCCACGGCTATTCGGATAGCGCCATTGCTCGTGCCGCCGATGTTTTCCTCAAGGAAAAGCGACGATTAATCCTCGTTCCGCGAGAAACGCCTTGGAATCTGATCCAGGCCCGGAACGTGGTCACCCTGCTCGAAGCCGGTGCGGATGTCATCCCAGCCATACCCTCCTTTTATCACCGACCCGAGACCGTGCTCGATGTGGTCGATACGGTCATCGCCCGCGTGCTGGATCATTTGGGCATGAAGCACACGCTGATCAAACGGTGGATGGAACCGGAGGAGACTAAAGATTGATGATCCTACTTTGATCTGCATCAATTCTATTCTCTTATGCCTTCTTCCGTCATCATGACCTCGCCGCCGGGTGGTCCACGCCCCGGCCTGCTCCGTCATTTTTTAGGCACGCTGGAGCTGATCAAATTTTCGCATTCGGTCTTTGCATTGCCATTTGCCCTGTCAGCGATGTTGATTGCGGCGCGGGGTGTGCCGTCGTTTCCAGTGCTGTTCTGGATTCTCTGGTGTCTCGTTTCGGCCCGAACGGCGGCGATGGCGTTCAATCGCTGGGCCGATTGGGACTATGATAATTTCAACCCCCGCACCAAGCGCCGGGCGCAACTGGGTACGCGTCGCTTGACCATGTTTTTATGCGGAATTGCGCTCGCGGCTTTTGTCCTGGGATGCTCGCAACTTAACTTTTTGTGCCTGGCGCTCTGCCCGGTGGCCTGCCTTCTCATTCTCGGTTACTCGCTTACCAAGCGTTTTACCGCCTACACCCATGCTTTTTTGGGACTGGCACTGGCTGCCGCGCCGATGGGGGCATGGGCTGCCACGGTCGGCAATTTCAACTCCCCCCTGCCATGGCTGCTGGCGACGGGGGTCTGGTGCTGGGTCTTTGGCTTCGATTTGATTTATTCAACGCAAGATGTCGAATTTGATCGCCAGGCGCGGCTCCATTCCTATCCCGCGAGGCACGGCGTCAAGGCGGCCCTGCGATTGGCTCGCATTCTTCACTTCATGACCTGGCTTATACTTCTGGCTTTTGGTTGGCTTGCGATGCTCTCACTGCCATATTGGATCGCGATGCTTTTGATCTTATTCGCGTTATTGGTTGAACATATTCTTTGCCTGACGGGCGATCTCCATCGGATCAATATCGCTTTTTTTCAAATGAACGCCTTCGTCGGACTTTTTCTTGTGGTCGGAATTGCAGCCAGTCTCTACTGGCCCGACTGGCATCTTTTTGCGAAAGGTCCGCTATGAGCTTCATGGACGCCATTCTTTCCCGCGCCGGGTTGAACGACATAGCCGAAAAAGTCTTCGCCGCGCAACGGCTGACCGACGCCGATGCGCTCAAGCTTTACGAGATCAAGGATCTCAACGCGCTCGGCTATCTGGCCAATCATGTGCGCGAACGCAAGAACGGCAATGTCGCCACCTATGTCCTTAATCTTTATCTCAATTATTCGAACATCTGCATCCTGAGTTGCCAGTTCTGCGCCTTTGCGCGTCGGCCTCATGAAAAAGAGGGTCAGTTCACTTACGATATTGAAGAGATGGCGCGTCAGACCAAGGAGGCTTATGACAAGGGAGCCACTGAGGTTCACATCGTCGGCGGTCTTCACCCCAAGCTCCCCTTTTCCTACTATACGGAGATGATCAAGGCATTGAAGGCGGCGTGTCCGAACCTGACCGTGAAGGCTTTCACCGCGATTGAAATTCGGCACCTGGCGGAACGGATCGCCAAGAAGCCGATTCGTGAAACGCTCGAAATTTTGCGCGAGGCGGGACTTAGTTCGCTCACGGGTGGTGGCGCGGAAATTTTCGATCCCGAAGTGCGTGACAAAATTTGTCGTGGCAAGGAAAGCGCCGAGGAATGGCTTGAAGTCCATCGCACCTGGCACCAGATGGGGGAACGCAGCACCTGCACCATGCTTTATGGCCATGTTGAAACCACGGCGCACCGGGTCGATCACCTGCGGCGGCTTCGCGAGTTACAGGACGAAACGCATGGCTTCACCGCGCTGGTTCCCTTCGCCTACGAACCGGAGCACAACAAGCTGACCCATCTGGGCATGGGTCGCGCCTCGGCTTTTGAGGATTTGCGGAATCTGGCCATCGCCCGGATTTATCTCGATAATTTCGATCACATCACCGCCTACTGGGTGAGCCTCGGGTTGCCCCTGGCGCAAGTTGCGCTGAGCTTCGGCGTGGACGATCTGCACGGAACCATCCAGCAGGAAAAGATTTTCCATATGGCCGGGAGCAAGACCCCTCAGAGCCAAACCGTGATCACGCTGGAGCGCGCCATTCGCGAGGCGGGGCGCGTTCCGATGCAACGCAATACCTTTTATCAGCGGCTCAACGGGACACCTGATTTGACACCCATGCCCGATAGACCAACGCAGGAGGGGGTGTTGGTGTGATCTCGGCACTTCTCGATTTGTTTTTCGCCATCTGCGGATTAGGCGAAAGCGATGCCGAATCTCCCGGCGGCCGTTGGTTCAGGAATTTGGAATCGACTGACGGCCAAGAACCGAAAGGTGCTTCGCCCGGCATCCCGGACAACAAAGCCATGGAAAAGCCGCCGAGCCCGGTTGATAAAACCACGGCTGCCCGAAGGGCTTCAGCGCTCGACAAGGAATTTTGGGAGACACAACAATAACTATGCTTCCCGAAAATTATCCAACTCCGACAACAGCCTCCGAGTCCTCTCCATTAACTTGGAACCTTGGTTCGGTGCCTTATCTCAATGCACGGCCTCTTCACTGGGGCATCCAGGAACCGGTGAGCTTCCTGGATCCGAATAAACTCGCCGCCGAATTGGCCGAGGGACGGTTGCAGGCCGGGCTGGTGCCGCTGGTCGAAGTGATCGAAAACGCCGCTGCCTATCATATCGTTAACGGCGTGGCCATCGGTTCACTGAACAGCGTTTACAGCGTGATTCTCATTCACACCATCCCCGTCGTGCGCATCAAGACTGTTTCTCTCGATCCTGCATCCAAAACATCGAACCAACTGCTTCGCGTCCTGCTTCAAAAATATTATCGCCTGAACCCCATCTACGTTTCACCCGACGAACCGGCGGAGGGACAACTCCTTATCGGTGATCCGGCCATTGTCCATCGCCAGTCGCACCCGGACGAACGTTGTCTGGACCTGGCTCAATCGTGGCATGCCTACACGGGGCTGCCCTTTGTTTTTGCCGTGTGGGCTATCCGCAAAGAGACGCCGAATGCGGAACTTCTCGCTAAAAACCTGCGTGCCGCAGCAAAGATCGGCCTGGCAGCGAGGGATCAAATTGCGCGCACACCTTTTGAATATCGCTACCTGACCGACCATCTTTATTATCATCTCGGCGATCCGCAGAAAAAAGCCATCATGGCCTTTGCCGCTGACTTGGTGGAAATCGGCCATCTCCAAAAAATTCCTGAACTTAGTTATTTATGATCCAACCT